>Ga0129308_1000101_pt1 | contig 146691 bp, 139 predicted proteins | sample L827metagenome_FD_94440 | JGI IMG/M metagenome (GOLD analysis project Ga0129308, IMG submission 94440) | Ring-tailed lemur group fecal microbial communities from Wisconsin, USA - L827 metagenome | ecosystem: Host-associated > Mammals > Digestive system > Large intestine > Fecal | place: USA...
AATATTGTCCAGATGTTAAAAAATGCGGGGGCGACAGAGGTCCATGTACGAATCAGTTCACCGCCGTTTAAATATCCATGCTATTTCGGTACAGATATTCCGAACAGAGATCAGCTTATTGCCAATCATCATACAGTAGAAGAGATTGGTGAGATGATGGGAGCCGATTCCCTCGGTTATCTGGATTTGGACCGTATGGGTGAGATGGTAGACGGCCTGAAATATTGTCAGGCATGCTTCAACGGAGACTATCCGATCGCACCGCCGACGAGAGATATCCGCGGCGATATGGAATTTTAAATTTAGGAGGATAAACCATGAACGATAGATACCAGAGTCCATTGTCGGAAAGATATGCAAGTAAAGAAATGCAGTACATTTTTTCTCCGGATATGAAATTTAAGACATGGAGAAAATTGTGGATCGCATTGGCTGAAACAGAGGCCGAGCTTGGTCTGCCGATTACGGAAGAACAGATTGCTGAATTAAAAGCGGCAAAAGATGATATCAATTATGACGTGGCAAAGGCCAGAGAAAAAGAGGTTCGCCATGATGTTATGTCCCATGTTTATGCGTATGGTCAGCAATGTCCGACAGCTAAAGGTATTATCCACCTGGGAGCCACATCCTGTTATGTGGGTGACAATACGGATGTAATTATTATGCGGGAAGCCTTATATCTGGTGCGTAAAAAACTTTTAAATGTTATCAGTGAACTGGCAAAATTCGCTGATACTTATAAAGAACTTCCGACTCTGGCATTTACCCATTTCCAGCCGGCCCAGCCGACAACCGTTGGTAAACGTGCCAGCCTCTGGTTAAATGATCTGGTCATGGATTTATCGGATGTGGATTATATGATTTCCCAGTTAAAGCTGCTTGGTTCCAAAGGAACCACCGGAACTCAGGCCAGCTTTCTGGAGTTATTTGACGGCGACCATGAAAAATGTAAAGAGGCCGACCGCCGTATTGCACAGAAGATGGGCTTCGATGCCTGCTATCCGGTATCTGGTCAGACTTATTCCAGAAAATTGGATACCCGTGTGCTGAACGTGGTTGCCAGCATTGCACAGAGTGCCCATAAATTCTCAAATGATATCCGTCTCCTTCAGCATTTGAAAGAGATTGAAGAGCCATTTGAGAAGAGTCAGATTGGTTCTTCGGCTATGGCTTATAAACGGAATCCGATGCGCAGCGAGCGTATTGCGTCCCTTTCCAGATATGTGATGATCGATGTGCTGAATCCGGCGATTACAGCTGCAACCCAGTGGTTTGAGAGAACATTGGATGATTCGGCGAATAAACGACTCAGCGTACCGGAAGCTTTCCTGGCGATTGACGGTGTGCTGGATTTATATATGAATGTGGTCGATGGTCTTGTTGTGTATCCAAAGGTCATCGAACAGCGTCTGATGAGTGAATTGCCGTTTATGGCAACGGAGAATATCATGATGGATGCCGTAAAACGAGGCGGGGACCGTCAGGAACTTCATGAGCGCATTCGTACCCATTCCATGGAAGCCGGACGTATGGTTAAAGTGGAAGGTAAGCCAAATGACCTGTTGGAACGTATCGCTGGGGACCCGGCTTTCGGAACAACGATGGAAGAATTACAGTCCATTATGAATCCGAGAAACTTTGTCGGACGTGCGCCGGAACAGGTAACAGAGTTTTTGAATGAAGTTATTCAGCCGATTCTTGATGAGAATAAAGAAGTTCTCGGTATGACGGCAGAGATTAATGTATAATGAACAGTTGTGTATGATGGAGTGATAGCACATGATTGGACTATCCATTTTGGATATTAAAAATTTCATGGCGGGAATTCTTACCGGAACTATGTTTGATAAATTTTATCTGCGGGACGGTGAGATTCAGACATTTACAGAATTTCATTTGGGCGGTTATTTAAACCGCCCTTATTTCGATTCGGAAGAATGGGAGGCCCTGGAGGGACGGGAGCTTTGTCTTTGGTCCGAGGTAAAGCCCTTTGCTTTTCAATTAATAAAGGGGCATAAACTTCCAGTCCGTTTTAGGTTGGTGTTTCAACTTTCGGAGGAAAACACCCGGTGGCTGTTGGAAAGACATCATTTCCCTGTCCGGATGGAGGATATCGGCGGTTTGTTTATGAATATTACATACGACCATCAGAAACTTGTGTGTACGTCGGGCGTTTCTTATAAAACCTTTATTATGGACAAAACATTGGAACAGTGTTGGGACGACACGGTCTGCCAGTATTTCAAACAGAATCATATCACAGTTGAAAGGATATAATTGGGGATGAGGGAGTTTACGAAAAAATCAATAGTATTGTTATTTACGGCAGCGATGATATTTACACTTGCTGCCTGCGGCAATGGTGAGACAACAAATATAAATGCTACAAACGCTTCTGAGTCCGAATCGGATGCGCATTCTGAAAGTGAAAGCGATGAGGAAGCGGAGGAGGAAGCTCCATATTCTGTCGGAGACAGCATTTATTTTGGAAATTATGAACAGGATGGCAATGAAGCGAACGGTGCTGAAAGTATTGAGTGGCTGGTGCTTGACCAGGTAGACAATAGGATTTTAGTAACAAGTAAATATGTTTTGGATTGTCAAGCCTATCATACGGAAAGTACAGCCGTCACATGGGAAGACTGTACGCTTAGAGCCTGGCTTAATGGGGATTTTTTTAATCATGCTTTTAGCGAGGAAGAACAGGCTCAAATTATTACAGCCACTGTGGTTAATGAGGATAATGCAGAATATGGTATCAGCGGCGGCAATAATACAGAAGATAAGGTGTTTTTACCTTCTGTTTCTGAGGCAGAAATATATTTTACAGAACAGGAATCAACTTCTTTCGAGAGCGGCGTCCTGCGGAAATGTAAACCGACAGCTTATGCGGCAGAGAAGGGAGCTATCACGGTTGGCGGAACGGATTATTGCATATGGCGTCTCCGAACGCCCGGTTCGGATAGCGATCAGGCAGCGTTAGTGGATTATAATAGTAATATTGATGTGTCCGGCCTGGACGTTACCCGCTCTGAGGCCCGTGGAGGGATTCGGCCAATCATGTGGATAAATCTGGAATAAAAGAAAATTAGCACTCACTTTAAGTGAGTGCTAATTTTTTGTTGACAATCGGCCAAACTGGTATTACAATATGTTTCAGATAAAAATTTAGTTTATAATTTTTAAGGAGTGATTTTAATGGCAGAAACAATAAAGGAACAGGGAAGTTTATCCATTAACAGTGAAAATTTATTTCCAATCATAAAAAAATGGCTGTATTCAGATCATGATATTTTTGTCAGAGAGTTAGTATCCAACGGCTGCGATGCCATCACGAAGCTGAAAAAGCTGGAAATGATGGGCGAATGTGAAATCGCCGAGGATGAAAAAATGAAAGTGGAGGTCATTGTCAATTCCGAAGATAAGACAATGATCGTTCGTGATAATGGTATCGGTATGACAGCAGATGAAGTGAAAGAATATATCACACAGATTGCTTTCTCCGGTGCTACCGATTTCCTGGAAAAATATAAAGATAAGACCAATGAAGATCAGATTATCGGTCACTTTGGTCTGGGATTCTATTCGGCCTTTATGGTTGCGGAACGTGTAACGATCCAGACACTTTCTTATAAGAAAGGCGCCGAACCTGTTTACTGGGAATGTGACGGAGATTCTGAATATGCTATGGCTAAGGGAGATAAAGAAACCCGTGGTACAGAGATTACTTTATATCTGAATGAAGACAGTCTGGAATTTGCCAACGAATACCGGGCCAGAGAAGTTTTAGATAAGTACTGTGCGTTTATGCCGGTGGAAATTTACATTTCCAAAGAAGGCGGCGAACCGGAAACTCAGAATGTAAAGGAAGAGGAACTGCTCGACACCGATAAGGTCATTGAATATTACACTGAACCGGCCAAGACCGAAGAAAAGGAAAATGAAGACGGCACAAAGGAAACCATCGAGATCACACCGGAACAGAAGATGGTAAAGATTCATCGTCGTCCGTTCCTGATCAACGATATCCATCCGCTCTGGGCAAAACATCCGAATGAATGTACAGATGAAGAATATAAAGCATTTTATCGGAAAGTATTTAACGACTATAAAGAGCCGTTGTTCTGGATTCATTTGAATATGGATTATCCATTTAACTTGAAAGGTATTTTGTATTTCCCGAAACTGAATCTGGAATATGAAGCTGTTGAGGGAACGATTAAATTATATAACAACCAGGTATTTATTGCAGATAATATTAAAGAAGTCATTCCGGAATTTTTGATGCTCTTAAAAGGTGTTATTGATTGTCCGGATCTGCCGCTGAATGTTTCCCGTTCAGCTCTTCAGAATGATGGCTTTGTTCAGAAGATTTCGGATTATATCACAAAGAAAGTGGCAGACAAGCTCTCCGGCATGTGCAAGACCGACAGGGAAAATTATGAGAAATACTGGGATGATATCAGTCCGTTCATCAAATATGGTTATATCAAAGATGAAAAATTCAAAGGCAAGATGAAAGAGTATATCCTTTATAAAAACCTGGAAGGAAAATATCTGACTTTGAAAGATTATCTGGAAGCCGCCAAAGAAAAGCATGAGAATCAGGTGTTCTATGTAACGGATGAAGTACAGCAGGGACAGTATATCAACATGTTCAAGGAACAGGGAATGGATGCGGTTCTTTTGAAACATGCCATTGACCAGCCGTTCATCAGCGTTCTGGAACAGGATGAAGAAAATGTAAAATTCCACCGGATCGACACGGATCTGGCAGATATTTTCAAAGAGGAAGTCAATGAAGAAGACAGTAAAGTTCTGGAAGAGAATACAAAGACTTTGACAGATATCTTTAAGAAAGCACTGGGACGGGATAATATTCAGGTGAAGGTTGAAAAACTGAAAAATGCGGAAACCTCTTCGATGATCACTTTAAATGAAGAGAGCCGCCGTATGCAGGATATGATGAAGATGTACGGTATGACCGATATGAGCATGTTCGGCAGCGAAGGTGAGACCTTGATTCTGAATGCCAATAATACACTGGTACAGTATGTGCTGTCAAATACAGATGGAGAATATACAGATATGATCTGCCAGCAGCTGTATGATCTGGCCCTGCTCAGTCACAAACCGCTGGAAGCTTCTGCAATGACTGCTTTTATTGAGCGTAGTAATAAAATTCTGCAGGCATTGACAAAATAATTCAATTGAAAACGAAGGCGGATACTTGACAAAAGCTATATCCATAGGATAATATAAAAAAGTTACTATCGACAGACTGGAAATGAGGTTTGCTATGTACGATATTATTCTGGATACGCTGATGGACGGTATCCGCCTTTTACCTTTTTTATTTGTAACTTACATTGTTATGGAATATATTGAGCATAAGATGAGCGCAGGCACACGGCGGGTGGTTCAGGCCTCAGGAAGATTTGGACCGTTGATCGGAAGTATTGCGGGAATCTTTCCCCAGTGTGGGTTTTCTGCGGCAGCTGCCAGCTTATATGCAGGACGGGTCATTACCCGTGGTACATTGATCGCTATTTTTCTTTCCACATCGGATGAAATGCTTCCTGTGTTCATTTCACAGCAGGTGCCGGTAAAAATCATATTGTCGGTGCTGGGCATGAAAGTGATCATCGGTATGGTGGCTGGATTTCTTGTGGACCTGGTGTTTACGCTGGTGAAGAAAGAGCCGGAGCAGGAGATGGATATCCATCACATGTGTGAACATGACCATTGTCATTGTGAAGATGGTATTTTAAAATCAGCCCTTGTACATACGGCCCGGATTTTTTTCTTTATCATTCTTGTTTCGTTTATATTGAATTTGATTATTGCCGGAATTGGTGAAGACAGTCTGACAGAGCTTATTTTAAATCAGCCGCTGATCGGCTCTTTATTATCCGGAATTGTAGGTCTTATACCAAACTGTGCGGCTTCAGTGGTCATTACCCAGCTCTATCTGGATGGTGCCATGAGTCTTGGAGCGATGATGTCCGGATTGCTTGTCGGTGCCGGCGTCGGCCTGATCGTTTTGTACCGGACAAATGATTCGCTGAGAGATAATTTGAAAATCACTGCAATTTTGTATGTGATTGGTGTTGCGGCCGGAATTGTGGTTGATTTTCTTGGAATTACATTATAAAATCTGTTTGTACTGCACATGATAGATATGAGGAGGCAGATGAATATCATGGCTATGGGATGTTTGGGATTTGCCGCGGTTATTTGCGGCGGGGATTTGATCATTAAAGATTATGTGAAAGAGAATGTTGCGGAACACAGCCGGAAAAATCTGGTGGGAAATAAAGTGATTCTGACCAAGTATTTTAATAAAGGTGCCATGCTCGGGACCATGGCCGATCATCCGGAGCTGTTGAAGGGAATGACCATATTTGGTGTGGGGAGTCTGGCCGGTGCGCTGATGATGGTTGCCGGTAAACGGAGACACAGTTTACAGAAACTGGGACTTTCAATGATGCTGGGCGGCGCCGGAAGTAATGCCTATGAGCGGCTGAAATATGGTAAGGTGACGGACTATATCCGGTTTAATGTGGGCACGGAAAAATTTAGGAACGTGATCTACAATGTGGGAGATTTCGCTGTATTTGCGGGAACACTGTTCCTGCTTTTAGGCGAAGGACTGACTCCGGAACGTTGAGGAAAAATATTTAAGTCTGTAATAGAAAAAGACCTGCGAGAAAGAAAATGCAGGTCTTTTTCTTTTTGTATATATGTAGTTTAAAAAGGATTAGCGATAATTACAATTTAATCTGGAAATCTGCGTAAGCGCTGCTTCCGTGTTCATGTCCGTCAAGACCATCCAGTTCTTCCTGTTCTGTGACACGAAGTCCAATTGTTTTGTCAATGACTTTAAAGATAATGACAGCCATGACTGCTGTGAAGGCGCCGACGGCAACGACGCCGAGAACTTCTACACCGATGAACTGAATCCGGCTCATGCCATATTCTTCAAGGACAGAGGATTTGGCAAATACACCGGTCAGGATTGTACCGAGCATACCGCAGCCCCAGTGAACACCGGTAGCACCGACAGGGTCATCGATTTTAAGGACACGGTCAACAAATTCAACAACGAGAACGACTGCAAAGCCGCAAATCACACCGATGGCAAGGGCACCATAATTGGATACGATATCACAACCGGCGGTCACACCAACCAAACCGGCCAGAGCACCATTCATTGTCATGGAAATATCCGGTTTTCCGTAACGGACCCATGTGAAGAACAAGGCAACTAATGTTGCAGCAGCAGCGGCCAGGTTTGTTGTCATGGCGATATTACCAAGCTCCAGTGTGGCAGCAGTTGTGGAACCGCAGTTGAATCCAAACCAGCAGAACCAGAGAATAAATGTTCCTAAAGCGCCCAGTGGAAGATTATGTCCAGGGATAGCATTTGGTTTACCATCTGCACGGTATTTTCCGATACGAGGTCCAAGGATTGCGGCACCGATCAGAGCACACCATCCGCCGACGGAATGTACGGCTGTGGAACCTGCAAAGTCATGGAAACCGATGGAAGACAGCCAGCCGCCGCCCCAGATCCAGTGTCCGGTGATTGGATAAATAAAGATACTGATACATGCACTGTAAGCCAGATAAGCGGAGAATTTTGTACGCTCAGCCATGGCACCGGATACGATGGTTGCTGAGGTGGCACAGAATACGGTGTGGAAAATCATGAAAACACCGATTGGTAGTGCCAGTCCAAGTCCGGATTGAAGGGAAGATTCAAGGCTGTAAGGATCGAAGAAACCGGACAAACCTATGATTCCATTTCCCTGACCGAACATTAATCCAAAACCAATGAGATAGAAAGCGATGGAACCAATGACGAAATCCATCATATTTTTCATAACAATGTTACCGGCATTTTTTGCCCGGGTGAAACCTGTTTCTACCATCGCGAATCCGGCCTGCATAAAGTAGACGAGAAACGCTGCGATCATTGTCCATACAATATCTAATAAATTATATTCCATAATGGGTAGCCTCCTTTAAAAGCAATTATAAGTAAAATAGTTTTGTCGAAAAATTTAAAGTGCATCGGCTCCGCGTTCACCGGTACGGATACGAACCGCATCAAGAACATCGTAGATGAAGATTTTACCATCGCCGTAATTACCGGTTGTAATTTCTTTAACAACTCTGGATATAATTTCTTCGGCAGCGTCATCTGCAACGACGGTTTCAACCTTTACCTTAGGAAGCAGATTGACAGCGTAGGTCGTTCCACGGTACATCCGGGTATAACCTTTCTGATTACCATAACCCATAATGTTTGTTATCATAACACCACTTGCCTGAGAATCATCAAGAATTGACTTTAAGCTTTCAAGCTTTTCTGGTTTGATGACCATTTCTAATTTTTTCATATGATTTTCCTCCTCTTGAAAATTTCTGCGGAATCAGTTTTTTTTAAATCCGCAAAAAGAAAAAGACGCCTTCGGATGAGATTTACTCATCTGAAGACGCCTTCGTCTTAACATGTGTTTTATTATATTCTCAAAATTTGGAAAGTCAATCGAAAATTTACAAAAAATTAATTTTTGGGAAAACCCCACAAACTTTTTTAAAAATCAAAAAAATTTTCAATCAATTTATCAAAATAAAGTTTCGAGTTCGCTAAGACAGGTGTCAAAGACCTTTAAAGCGGATGTTGTCGGTTCTGTTGTGGTCATATCCACACCGCAGGACTTTAATAAGTCGATGCAATCCATGGAGCCGCCGCCGCTTAAGAAACGTTTATAATCATCAAGCGCGCCCGGTTCGCCGGAGAGAATCCGGCTTCCAAAAGCGATGGCTGCGGAAATCCCGGTGGCATATTGATAGACATAGAACGGTGTGTAAAAATGAGGTATCCTTGCCCATTCCATGGCAATTTCCTCATCGATGACCATATCCGGTCCAAAGTAGAGTCTGTTCAAATCTTTATAAATTTCACAGAGTGAGTCGCAGGTCAGGGTCTCTCCAGCGGCTTCTTTTTCATGGGTAATCTTTTCAAATTCAGCAAACATGGTCTGGCGGAAAAGGGTTCCTTTGAACTGGTCCATCAAATGATTTAAAAGATAAGCCTTTTCCTCTTTGGTTTCTGCTTTTTCCATCAAATGGGAAATGAGCAGGTATTCGTTGCAGGTAGAAGCAATCTCGGCTACAAATATATTGTAATTGGAATTGACATAGGTCTGGTTGGCATTGGTATAGCAGGAGTGGAGGGAATGTCCCATCTCATGAGCCAGGGTGAAAACATTATCCAGATTCCCCTGATAGTTCAGTAAAACATAAGGGTGGGTGCCATAGACACAGGTGGAATAGGCCCCGCTGCGTTTTCCCTGATTCTCATAAATATCGATCCAGCGGTTATCAAAGCCTTCTCTGAGAAGATTCAGATAGTCTTCGCCCAATGGAGCAAGCCCTTCAAGGACGATATCTTTGGCCTCTTCAAAAGGAATTTCAGGTGAATGATACTCGATGATCGGTGTATAAACATCGTACATATGCAGTTCTTCCACACCGAGAAGCTTTTTGCGGAGAGCCACATAGCGGTACATGGACGGCAGGAAACTGTGAACCGTGTCAATGAGCTGAGTGTATACGGTTGTTGGAATATGGTAACTGTCCAGGTGGGCTTCCATGGTAGAATGATATTTTCTGGCTCTGGTATAAAAAAGTTCCTTTTTTACATTGGCGCTGTAGGCTGCGGCTAAAGTATTTTTATAGGTTCCGTAAGTATGGTAAAGGGCTTCAAAAGCATCTTTACGTACTTGACGGTTCCTGCTTTCCATAAGAGAGATAAAACGGCCATGGGTGATCTCAACCTGTTCGCCGTTGCCGTCATCGATGGTCGGAAAACGTAAATCGGCGTTGTTGAACATATTAAAAATGGTCTGCGGGCCATAGCTCATGTCGGCGCTTAAAGAAAGAAGCTCTTCTTCTTTGGCGGAGAGAGTGTGGGCTTTCTGGCGCAGGGTGTCTTCAAGAAAATGCCGGTAATTTTCCAGTTTTGGTTCTTCGGCATACCAGGTTTCCAGAGTTTCTGGTGTCAGGGTGAGAATCTCCGGTGACTCCCAGGCAATGGCAGAAAAAAGGCGGGTATAAAGTCCGAGGGCCTGGTTTTTCATAGCCTGAGCTGTTGTATTTGCGGTATCCTGATCTGAATATTGGAAAGCATAACTGTAAAGCCGGTCGACCACCAAAAGCTGTGCGTCCTTTTCTTCCAGATAAGCGCGCAGATTGGCTGCGGACTGGCTGATTTTTCCACGGTATGCGGCGAGATTTTCTATTTTAGATTCTGCCTGGGAAAAAGTTTCGGAAAATGCTGTGCGGCCGGCGCATAAAGGTGTTAAATCCCAGGTGTTTTCGGTACTTATTTCGGAGCGTTTTGGAACGCTGTTTGTTTGTGTCATCATCATTCCTCCTGTTTTTGTTAAGTTTATCCAAAATAGGATAATAACAGTATAATAATTTATTGTTTTTTTATCAATAATCCATTGATTTTTTTTTATCAATCGTATAGAATAAATGTGACAATTTCATAATGAGAGGAATTACTTATTGAGAGGGAGAAAATTATGAAAAAAAGAACGAACAAGATTCTTTTAAGCGTAATGACACTTGTAGTAACTGCTGCACTCTGCGCTTGTGGAGGCGGCAAGGGAGACGAGTCTTCTGCAGAGAGTAAGAACTCTTCGGAAACAACGACCACAGAAGCTGAAAGCACAGCCGAAGGTACTGCTGTTAAAGGCGGCGAAGTTACCGTAGGTATTGCACAGGATCTGGATAGTCTTGACCCGCACAAAATGGTGTATGCAGGAACTAAGGAAGTTTTATTCAATGTCTTTGAAGGCCTTGTAAAGCCGGATAAGAGCGGAGACCTTGTACCTGCAGTTGCAAGCGAGTATGAGGTTTCAGAAGATGCGAAAGTTTATACTTTCACATTGAGAGATGGAATCACATTCCACGATGGCTCAGCAGTCACCGCGGAAGATGTTAAATATTCGATTGAACGTTATGCGGAGATTCAGGGTGAAGGCTCCGCATTTTCTATTATGGACAGTGTGGAGATCGTTGATGAAAAGACAGTAAAGGTTAATTTAACTGAAGGAAATTCAGAATTCCTTGCAAACCTGACACTGGCTATTCTTCCGCAGAGCAATGAAGCAAACTTTGAGACTCAGCCAATCGGAACCGGTCCTTTTAAATTCGTTTCTTTCACACCAGGACAGAGCCTTGTTGTTGAAGCTTACGAAGGTTACTGGAATCCGGAACTGCCATATCTTGATAAAGTGACATTCAAGATCGTTGCTGATACAGATACAGCAGTTACAGAACTTCAGGCTGGCACACTGGATGTATGGCAGTACCTGACCGATGACCAGGTTGCTACTCTTACCAGCGGATTTAATATTCTGCAGGGTAATGTAAACTATGTTCAGGCTTTATTCCTGAATAACAGCTTTGAGCCATTCCAGGATGTTCGTGTTCGTCAGGCTATGAACTATGCCGTAGATAAAGACCAGATCAATGAAATGCTGTTCGGCGGCAAGAGCCATATCATCGGAACGAATATGATTCCTGCTTTCTCCAAATATTATAACGAAGAAACAGAAACTGTTTATACAAGAGATGTCGAGAAAGCAAAAGAACTTCTGGCTGAAGCTGGATATCCGGACGGATTTGATTTAGTTATCCGTGTTCCTGACAACTATAAACCACATGAAAGTACCGCAGAGATCATCGTTGAAAACCTGAAAGAGGTTGGTATCAATGCAACTATCGAATTGATGGAATTCTCTTCATGGGTTGAAAAAGTTTACAGCGGCCGTGAATTTGAAGCAACCATCGTTGCTGTTGACGGAACATTATCCCCAGGAAGCTGGCTGGAAAAGAATCCAAGTGATGGACCGAAGAATTTTACAAATTATAACAATGCTGAGTTTGATGAAACATATAAAGCAGCATTGGCAACCGTTGATGATGAAGAAAAGGTTGAACTTTACAAGAAATGCCAGATGATTCTGGCCGAAGATGCCGCATCTGTTTATATTCAGGATGCCGCAAACCTGGTAGCAGTGAATGAGAAACTGGATGGATATGTATTCTATCCATGTGCAGCTCAGGATATGTCCGGGGTACATTTTGTAGAATAGAAAACATTATATAGAAGGGGCACGAAATAACCATGAAATACATGCTTAAAAAAATAACAACTCTCATTATAACTTTGTTACTTGTATCCGTGGTTACTTTCGTGGCCTTTTCTGTTATTCCGGGAGACCCGGCTTTAGCAAAGCTGGGAACCTATGCCACACCGGAGCGGGTGGAAGCTCTCAGAGAAGAGATGGGTTTGAACAAATCCCTTCCGGAGCGTTATATTGACTGGCTCCAGGGAGCCGTTCACGGTGATTTTGGGGAGTCTTACCAGTATGCAGGGGTTCCGGTCAGTGAACTTATTAATCAGAGGCTGCAGGTGACGGCGATTCTGGCCGTCATGTCTTTTATTATTATTCTGGTCATCGCGATTCCAATGGGAATTGTATCGGCCAGAAAGGAAGGCACGTGGATTGATGTCTTCATCAATTTGTTTACCCAGGTAACGATGGCGATACCTGCCTTTTTCCTGGGAATGGTTTTAACCTACTTTTTTGGATTGACTCTTAAATTTTTCCAGCCGGGGAAATTCGTCATGCCGCAGGAGAATCTGGGGGCATGTATCCGGTATTTAATCTTTCCGGCTGTTGCCATTGCAATTCCTAAGATTGCCATGGTCGTGAAATTTTTAAGAAATTCCGTACTCAGTGAAGTGAAAAAAGACTATGTTCGTACGGCTTACAGCAAAGGAAACCGTACGAAGAAAGTATTATATATACATGTTTTTCAGAATGCTCTGATTCCGGTCATTACCTTTATTGCCATGGTGGCTGCCGAGATTCTGGCCGGCAGTATTGTCGTAGAGCAGGTATTTAGTGTGACCGGAATGGGAAGACTTCTGGTAACAGCGATTTCAAACAGGGATTATCCGATCGTTCAGGCGGTTGTCCTTTATATTACAGTGATTGTAATTGTTATTAATTTTATTGTAGATATTCTCTATCAGTTCGTGGACCCACGGGTGCGGACAGAATAGGAGCATAAGATGAAACGAAAGAAATGGAACTATAATTTAACCATCGGATTGATTTTGACCACAATTGTTGTTTTAATGGCGGTGGTCGGACATTTCTGGACGCCCTATGGACCGACAGATATGAATTCGATGCTGAAAAATGCGGCGCCGTCATTGGCTCATCCTTTTGGCAATGATAATTTCGGACGTGATATTTTGAGCCGTATTATGAATGGTATGGGTACAACGTGTTTTGTTGCCCTTTGTACGGTAGGTATCGGTGTTGTGTTCGGAACCATTATCGGAGCGATTACCGGATTTTTCGGTGGATGGCTGGATGAGATCGTCATGCGTCTGAATGATGCTCTCAGCGCTTTTCCAAGTGTGCTGCTGGCATTGATCTTTATCAGTCTTCTTGGGCCGGGGCGGAATAATATCATTTTTGCTCTGGGTATTCTGTTCATTCCAAGTTTCGCCCGTATTGTCCGAAGTGAAATTATCCGTTATAAAGAGTTGGAATTTGTCAAGAGCGCCCAGGTTATGGGAGCTGGAAAACTTCGGATTATTTTTGTGCATATATTGCCGAATGCCCTGGTCAGCATGCTGACTTCGGCGACGGTTGGTTTCAATAACGCTGTATTGGCGGAAGCCAGTATGAGCTATCTTGGTTTAGGTGTACAGCCGCCGGAACCAAGTCTCGGATTGATGCTTTCGGATGCCCAGGCTTTTTTACAGATTGCACCGTGGTATGCCATATTTCCAGGACTTACAATTGTCATTATTATTTTAGGTTTCAGTATGATCAGTGAAGGATTGCGCGTGTACCAGGCGAGATAGGAGAAGACGATGGGAGAAAAACTTTTAGAAGTAAAAAATTTAACCATTGGATTTCCTGGGGAAACGGGAATGCGTACTGTAGTGGATGACGTGAGCTTTACCGTTGGCTATGGAGAGATTGTCGGCATTGTTGGTGAATCCGGTTCCGGTAAGAGTATGACAGTGCAGACAATTATGGGACTCAAAAACCGGGATGCCCATATTTTATCCGGAGAGATTCTTTTTAACGGCAAAGATTTACTTAAAATGTCGGATGAAGAGTTGTCAAAAATCCAGGGAAATGATATGTCTATGGTTTTTCAGGAGCCGATGACGTCCTTGAATCCGGTGAAAAAAATTGGTTGGCAGGTGGCTGAGAGCCTGAAAATTCACACATCCATGCCGGACGAGGAGATTCACGGCCGTGTCGTGGAAATTCTTGCGAATGTAGGACTGCCGAAACCGGAGGAATTATGTCAGAAGTATCCGCATCAGCTTTCCGGCGGTATGCGTCAGCGAGTGATGATTGCCATGGCGATGATCTGCTGGCCGAAATTATTGATTGCCGATGAACCGACGACGGCTCTGGACGTGACGGTTCAGGCTCAGATTCTCCAGCTGCTCCGCAAGATTCATATGGAGGCGAATACGTCCATTTTATTTATTTCCCATGACTTGAATGTGGTTAAGGAAATCTGCCAGAAAGTCATTGTTATGTATCAGGGAAAGATCGTGGAGACAGGCTACACGGAAGAAGTCCTGTATCATCCGAAACACGATTATACGAAACATTTGATCGCGGCCATTCCGCGGAATATGGAAGATATACGGGAAGATGACCTGGTCATGCAGGCCAAAGATCTGAATGTTTATTACTCCGTGAAGGAACGGGGCATATTTGGTAAAAAAGAAAATAAACATGTGCTTCAAAATGTGGATTTTTATATCCGCCGGGGAGAGATTCTTGGTTTGGTAGGCGAAAGCGGCTGCGGAAAGTCCACGCTGGCAAAATGTATTGTTGGTTTGAATAAAAATTATACGGGAACGCTGGATATCCGCGAGGAGCATCCTCAGCTTGTGTTCCAGGATCCATACAGTTCCTTAAATCCAATGAAGAAAATCGGCTGGATTCTTGAGGAACCTTTAAAGGTTCATGGAATAAAGGATAAGGTAAAGCGAAAAGAACTGGTCAGTCAGATGCTTACCCAGGTTGGTCTGGACCCATCCTATGCCGACCGGTATCCAAATGAATTGTCCGGTGGCCAGCGGCAGAGAATCAGTATCGGCGGTGCCCTCATTTTAAATTCGAAATTTATCGTGGCCGATGAGCCGGTATCGGCGCTGGACGTCACCGTTCAGTCACAGGTACTCAATCTCCTTTTGGATTTGCACCGGACCCACCAATTGACCTATTTATTCATTTCTCATGATTTGAATATTGTACGTCATTTCTGCAACCGGGTCATTGTTATGTACCTCGGAGAGATTGTGGAAGAAGCGGAAGTCGAGGAAATCTATGAAGATCCGAAACATCCGTATACACAGCTTTTGTTCCACTCCATATTGACCGATGAACGGAAGCTTCAGAAGATTACCGATGTGGAACAGAGCCGGGAAGATGCGGCGGCGGAAGGCTGTCCGTTTTACCATCGCTGTATGAGCCGGAGCGATATGTGCCGGGAAAAGCGGCCGGAGCGGATTAACCTCAATCCGGAGGGCAGTGTGCCTCATTGGGTCAAATGTTTTAAATATCAATCCTAGTTTTAAATAACCGCTGTAGAGTGAAAATACTTTCATTACACAGCGGTTGTTTTATCATTCAGATAACCATACCGATGAATTGAAAAAAACATGTTTTCATGATATGCTGTTAAAAAGAAAGATTTCAGACATTGCTGATTTATAGATTCCTGTAGATATCCTATAATGAATGGAGTGATTAAATGAAAGATTATGCAATTCTTACAAATGATGGAAAATACACGATATTCGAGTTTAATGGTGAAAAAATCCGTTTTGTCACATCCGATAAACTCGAAAAGTATACTAAAATTATTGAGTGGGATAGAGGGTATCTTGTTGTTATGGCAAAATATAAGGAACTTCCAGAGGTAGAAGAATATATAGATTTAATTCCAATATTGGAAATGCTTTATTATGATGTAGATGATTTCCTGCAACCGATCAAGGAGGTTAAAATAGATGATGCAGCTTAATGTAAAGAATATTGCAGACAAGGCAGATATGATTATAAATGGATATGCTTTTACAAAGGAAGGGGAGTATGTCCGGATCCTTAATCTCAATTGTTTGAATCATGCAGCAGTTATTTATAAAGATAGAGTAGTGGAGACGAATATGGACGATATTGAAACTCAGATAGTTTTGGATTATTATCATGGGAATAAAGAATTTATGGAGGATGCAGATGCCTAAATATTATGAATTCAAGGTTTGTGGATACTATTTATATTACACAGCAAGTTGTGTAATAGAGGCAATGCATGTTCATGCTAGTGATAGAAAGCTGACAGAAGCAGGTTCGGCAAAGTTTTTTGTGATGGGCAATGGTGATACAACGGTAGAAAAACAGGGACAATTGAATGACAGAGAGGTCAGAGAGATTAGGAAGTTCATTAAAAAGAATTATAAAGAAATGTTTTTTAAATGGCAGCAATTGGCCAATACTGGTTTCTATGGTGAGTGATTGCAAAGAAAACTGGATTTTGTCTGATAAGTAATCCGAAGGAATAATTTTAAGCAGGTATGCACATAATCATGGACATACCCTGCTTTTTAAAAATACAGGGAAATGGAAGTACTATGAAAAGAAATATTAAATTACTTATGGAATATGACGGCGGACGCTATGATGGATGGCAGCGTCTCGGAAAGAAGAGCGGCGGCACAACGATTCAGGGAAAGATTGAAGAAGTGCTTTCAAAAATGACAGGGGAAGCTGTGGAGCTGATTGGTTCGGGACGGACAGACGCAGGAGTTCATGCCCGTGGTCAGGTGGCAAATTTTCATACGGACAGTGATATGAAGTGCTGGGAAATGAAATATTATCTGAACCGGTATCTGCCTCAGGACATTGGGGTCCTTTATGTTTCGGATGTGCCGGAGCGGTTTCACAGCCGGCTGAACGCTAAATCGAAGCGATATATTTACCGGGTGGCCACGGGGGATGTGCCGTCGGTTTTTGACCGGCGGTATACGTGGTACTGTTTTGACCGGCTGGATATGGGGCTTATGAAGGAAGGAGCGGCGCTCATGCTGGGAGAGCATGACTTTAAGGGTTTTTCTTCGGTGAAAAAGACGAATAAATCCACAGTCCGCACGGTCAGCCGGATTGATATGGATGTGAAGGACCGGGAGATTGACCTGATATTTGAGGGCAATGGTTTTCTTTATCATATGGTTCGTATTATGGCAGGCACGTTGATTGAGATCGGAACCGGGGACAGAGAGCCGGAAACAGTCAAAGAAGTTTTCCGGACGAAAGACCGGGAGAAGGCCGGAATAACGCTGCCGCCGCAGGGACTGTTTCTGGATGAAGTATTCTATGAGTGAGAAAATCCAATAGGAGGCTGGAGAAATGGTTAAAATTGAGGGGAAATCCGTTTTTGGCGGAGTTGCCATCGGACCCATTGGAATTTTAAAGAAAAAGGATAAAAAAGTCATCCGGAGTCATGTGGAACAGACAGAAGAGGAAATAAAGCGCTATGAGAACGCTTCAAAGGAAGCGGAAAATCAGCTTCAGAAGCTTTATGATAAGGCGTTGGATGAGGTTGGAGAGGCCAATGCGGATATTTTTCATGTCCATCAGCTTATGCTTTCCGATATGGATTATGTGGAGTCCATTACGAATATGATCCGGATGCAGAATGTCAATGCGGAATATGCCATTGCCATGACCAGCGATAATTTTTCCACTCTTTTTGAAATGATGGATGATGATTATATGCGGGCCAGAGCAGCGGATGTTAAGGATGTTTCCAATCGGCTGATACAGATTTTAAATGGCCAGGGGGATGATCCGCTCCAGGGGGATGATCCGGTCATTCTTGCGGCGGACGATCTGGCGCCGAGTGAAACGGTCCAGTTAGATAAATCCAAGATTCTGGCCTTTGTGACCCGTTATGGATCGGCAAATTCACATACGGCCATTTTGGCCCGGACCATGAATATTCCGGCCATTGTCGGTGCCGATTTTCCAGAGGATTGTGAAGGAAAAACGGCGGTGGTGGACGGCGCCGGGGGCTGTCTTTATATTGAGCCGGAACCGGAGCTGCTTCATCAAATGGAGGAAAAGCAGCAAGCCGAGCAGGAAAAGCGTAAGCTGCTCCAGAAATTAAAGGGCAAGGAAGATATCACGTTGGGAGGCAAGGAGATCAATCTTTACGCCAATGTGGGAAATATTTCGGATGTGATGACCGCATTGGAAAACGACGCCTCCGGAATCGGGCTGTTCCGAAGTGAGTTTTTATATTTGGAAAAGGATCATTATCCGACGGAAGAAGAACAGTTTCATGTGTATAAAACCGTGGCGGAGACCATGGCAGGGAAAAAGGTGATCATCCGGACCCTGGATATCGGCGCAGATAAACAGATTGACTATTTCGACATGGAGCCGGAAGAAAATCCGGCCATGGGTTATCGGGCTATCCGTATCTGCCTGGACAGGGAAGATGTGTTTAAAACCCAGCTCCGTGCAATTTATCGGGCCAGCGCCTATGGAAATATCGGGATCATGTATCCGATGATCATTTCTGTCGATGAGGTCAAAAGAATTAAAGAAATTTCTTCCAGCGTCCGCAGAGAGCTTTCTGAAACGGGAATATCCTTTGGTGATGTGGAAGAAGGCATTATGATTGAAACGCCGGCGGCGGCCATAATCAGCGATTTACTCGCCAGAGAGGTGGATTTTTTCAGTATCGGTACCAATGATCTGTCCCAATACACTCTGGCAATTGATCGGCAGAATCCAAAGCTGGATCCGTTTTTTGATCCTCATCATCCGGCGGTTTTGCGGCTTCTTCAAATTGTTGCTGATAATGCCCACAAAGCGGGCATCTGGGTTGGTATCTGCGGTGAACTCGGCGCCGACCTGACTTTGACGGAAGACTTTGTCCGCATGGGGATGGATGAACTTTCGGTGTCCCCGGCCTTGATACTTCCTGTTCGGCAGAAAATCCGGGAGACAACTTAAAATCCGATTTGAAATTCGGCTGATAACTTAAAGAATTCCCTTCCACTTACAGGATAAATATATTATAATTAGATGATAAACAATGTACAGAAAGAGGAGATCAGAATGAATAAACGACAGCAGGCGATAGAGCTTCTTGAACTTATACCGGAAAACAAAATGGATTACATTATTGCCTTTTTGCAGGGGGCAGCGATTCCGGACCGGCCAATGGACGGGACAGACATGCAGGAAGGAGAACCGGCAGAAATTCCGGAATCCATACGGGGACTGGAAAAGTCTATGGAGACTTTATTTAACGGCGACGCCATGTTGGAAGAACAGATGATGTCCGATTTTCCGGCAATGGATGATGTTTATTCGGCGCTGGAGGATATGGCCCGGGCCGAAATCAACCTGTATCAGAATAAGGATAAGAAATAGGTCAACTTGAAGATAAAAACCTGTCCTGTGAAAATCAGGACAGGTTTTTTGCGTTCAATGGCGTTAATGTTTAAATCGTTCAGCCAGGACTTTTCTGTTGAACATGATACAATTTTTCATATACGTCTTTTTCTCGATTCCCAATGTGGAGCCAGGTTGATCGAGGTTCAGCGGGATTGTTGCCATCATTTGCCGGACGCCCTTCGGCAGCTGTAATCGATCGTCATACAATCCGCCTTTCATGTTGTCACTCCATATGCTGATTCGAAATAAATAATTATGATTATACATCATTTTATTATCGAAAGACAGAAAAAGCTGTCGATGAATGATGTTTGAATCCTAAAGGTATGATGTGTTAAAATAAGCTTATCCGGAAGGATTTTTCAGCCGGACGGAATCAACTCCTTTATTTTATCAATGCTTTGATCAAAGCAATTTTTCAAAATGGATGAAATCAGAAAGTCAATGGAAAGGAGAAATGCCTATGGAAAGAAATTAGTATATGTCAATGAGACTTTACACCTCACCCCTTTTTCAGTATAATAAAAAAATAATCAAAGAAATTACATATCTATTCGGGCAGTGTATGTCTGAACGGGAACTGAGAAGGCGGGTGATTGAAAGTGAGTGATGAGATGAATGAAAAAGAAATGATAAATAATCTCATTGATAAGTACACTGACTTACAGAGGATAAAAAGGGCTGAGGACAGCGAAAAAGAAATAGACTATCAATTGCGTATTCTTAGAGCAAAGTTAGAATCTTTCGGTATTCTTACAAGTGATCTGGATATGAATTGACAGACGACGAGGAATTTACAAAAGATAAAACGGCGGAACCGATTTTTATAGAATTGGTTTCGCTTTTTAAGTTTCGGGATATTTGACAGAACAATATTTAGATGCTATAATCCTATAAAAACAATGGGATTAATAGAAAATAGTACGGCAGAGATTACTGCCGTTTATTTCTGTTATTTTATGTTGAGAAGGAGGTATGTGCGGTCGTGGAGGAACTGAATGTTAAATTAGAAAAACTGAAGAACTATCTTGCATCTTTGGGAAGCGTTGCAGTGGCTTTTTCCAGCGGTGTGGATTCTACCTTTTTGTTGAAGGTGGCCCATGAAGTTCTTGGAGATCAGGTGATCGCTGTGACGGCGGCGTCCTGTTCCTTTCCGAAAAGGGAGTTGGAGGAAGCAAAAGCATTCTGTAAAAAAGAAGGCATTCGTCACATTATCTGTGAATCGGAGGAACTGGAGATTGAGGGCTTTAGCAAGAACCCTGTAAATCGATGCTATCTTTGTAAGCGGGAGCTGTTTGAAAAAATCAGGGAGATCACAGTGGCAGATCATATTGAAAATATTGTGGAAGGGTCTAATCTGGATGACAACGGAGATTATCGTCCGGGACTCCAGGCGGTGGCCGAACTGGAAATTAAGAGCCCGCTAAGATATGCGGGAATGACGAAGGCGGATATACGCCATTTGTCGAAGATGTTGGGATTGGCGACCTGGGATAAGCAGTCCTTCGCCTGTCTGTCCTCCCGCTTTGTTTACGGAGAGGATATTACCCGGGAGAAACTGTTGATGGTGGATCGGGCGGAGCAGCTGTTATTGGATATGGGCTTCCATCAGATTCGGGTGCGTATTCACGATAAGATGGCCCGGATAGAGCTTTTGCCGGAAGAATTTGACAAATTGCTTCAACCGGAGATACGGGCTAAAGTTCTTTCTGAATTTCAAAATTATGGATTTACATATGTGACCATGGATTTGCAGGGTTACCGTACCGGAAGCATGAACGAGACGATTCAAAGGGAAGGGTGACCAAAGGATTTTGGAGGAAGAGGATGTTAAATCAATTTTCAAGAACGGAGCTGCTGCTCGGAAATGAAAATATGGAACGTTTAAGGCATGCCCGAGTTGCGGTATTCGGCATCGGAGGCGTGGGCGGATATACAACGGAAGCACTGGCCCGGAGCGGCGTGGGAATCCTCGATCTGATCGATGACGACCGGGTCTGTCTGACAAATATAAATCGGCAGATTTATGCTACCCGGAAAACTGTGGGGAAATACAAGGTGGATGTGGCGAAGGAGAGAATTCTCGATATCAATCCGGAGGCCGTGGTCAATACGTATAAAACCTTTTATATGCCAGATACGGCGGACCAATTTGATTTTTCAAAATATGATTATGTGGTGGATGCCATTGACACGGTGACGGGAAAGTTAATGCTGGCGGAACAGGCCGATAAGTTAAAGGTGCCCGTCATAAGCTCTATGGGCGCAGGCAATAAAATGGATCCGACGGCCTTTGAGGTGGCCGACATTTACGAGACATCGGTCTGCCCTCTGGCAAAGGTCATGCGGCGGGAACTGAAAAAAAGAGGCATACGGTCGCTGAAAGTCGTTTATTCCAGAGAAAAACCAATGGTTCCCTTGGATGATATGGCAGTGAGCTGCCGGACAAATTGTATCTGTCCGCCGGGAACTGCAAGAAAATGCACACAGCGCCGGCAGATTCCGGGAAGCAATGCTTTTGTACCGTCGGTCGTCGGTTTAATTATTGCGGGGGAAGTCATTAAGGATCTGACAGGAAGGAAGTAATCATGTGAATATATTTAAACGCATACAAAAGGGCTGGAATGCTTATTTAAAGCGGCTCGCAAAGGAAAATAAAGATTCATTTTCGGGAGGGAAGCCGGATTGCTGTTCAATGAATAATCAGAAAAAGAAATAAAGCATATAAAAAATATATGAAAAGTTGGAAATATTTACTTGACAAACTTTCAATTAGGGTATAGAATCAATAACACATAAAACCTACTGATTAAGTATGAAATTATGATATTCCAACTGACCGGAAAACCGGAGGTTTAGGCAATGCTTAAATCTCCGGTTTTTTGTTATTTTGGAAAGGAAAGGTAAGTTTGATGGAAAAGAAAAGTTTATTCTCCGTCGCAGGCGGCGTGATCCGATGTTGACCGAAAACAATATGGAAAATAGTTAAAAAATATGAAAAGAGAGGAAAATAACATGAAAAAGAATATATTTGGTTTTGGATTGGCAATCGCATTAGTGATCGGAAGTTTGACAGCCTGCGGGTCCGGAAGCGCAGACAGTTCGGAAAGCGCAAGTACAGCGGCTTCATCCGAAAATTCTGCCGGTGAGTCCGGAGGAGAGACAGTGACACTGACAAATGTGTCCTACGATCCGACAAGAGAGTTATATGAGGCTTATAATAAGGCTTTTGCAGAGCATTGGAAAGAAGAAACCGGTCAGAATGTGGAAGTGACCCAGTCCCATGGCGGTTCGGGAAAACAGGCTTTGGAGGTTGCCAACGGCCTCGAAGCGGATGTGGTTACGCTGGCTTTGGAATACGACGTTAAGGCCGTAGAGGATGCCGGATTGATCGAGCCGGGCTGGATTGACGAGTTTCCGGATGACAGTGCGCCATATACATCCACCATCGTATTTCTTGTCCGCAAGGGAAATCCGAAAAATATTAAAGACTGGGATGATTTAGTCAGAGATGATGTGGGCATTATCACACCGAATCCGAAGACTTCCGGCGGCGCCCGTTGGAATTATCTGGCGGCCTGGGCTTATGCGGATCAGAAATTCGGCGGCGATGAAGAGCAGATTAAGAATTTTATGAAGACCTTATATGAAAATGTTCTTGTTTTGGATTCCGGCGCCAGAGGAGCAACCACATCCTTTGTGGAAAACGGCCAGGGGGACGTACTTATTGCCTGGGAAAATGAAGCCTTTCTTTCCATTCAGGACTATCCGGATGATTATGAGATCATCACACCGAGCATCAGCATTCTTGCACAGCCATCGGTAGCTGTTGTGGATGAAGTCGTTGACGCCCGGGGAACCCGAGATGCCGCCACAGAATATTTGAACTATCTTTATTCGGACGAGGCTCAGAGAATTGCCGGGGATAATTATTATCGTCCTTTAAATCAGGATATTCTCCAGGAATATGCCGACGTCTTTGATCTGAATATTAATCTTGTAACAATTGATGATTTTGGCGGCTGGGATGCGGCTCAGGAAAAGCATTTTTCCGACGGCGGTGTCTTTGACCAGATTTACGAAAAATAGGAATCAGGGAGTTATTTATGAGAAAAACTGGAAAAAGAGTAATTCCCGGCTTTGGATTATCTATGGGAATTACACTTGCTATATTAAGCTGTGTTGTATTGATTCCGCTGGCGTCTCTGGTGATTTTTACAAGCCGGCTTGGATTTGGAGAATTTATACAGACCATTACCAGGGCCCGGGTGCTCTCCAGTTTTTATGTCAGCTTTATAACAGCGCTGGCGGCATCGCTGATCAACGCCGTTATGGGACTGATTCTGGCATGGGTACTGGTCCGGTATGAGTTTCCGGGGAAACGGATTATGGACGGAATGATCGAACTTCCCTTTGCACTGCCGACGGCGGTGGCAGGAATTTCCCTCACGTCGCTGACCGCAGATAACGGATTGGTTGGAAGCTTTTTTGCAAGATTTGGAATAAAGATTGCTTACACCCGTATCGGAATCACCATTGCGCTGGTGTTTATCGGAATCCCCTTTGTTGTGAGGGCCGTGCAGCCGGTGCTGGAAAAGCTGGACGGTACATATGAAGAGGCGGCCCGGGTGCTGGGAGCAAAGCCGGGGATGATTTTCCGAAAGGTTATTTTTCCCGAATTAATGCCGGCCCTGCTCACCGGTACGGGCCTAGCCTTCGGGCGTTGTATCGGCGAATACGGAAGCGTTGTCTTCATTGCCGGAAATAAACCCTATTATACAGAAATCGCCCCTTTGATGATCATGTCAGAGCTGCAGGAATATGACTATGCCAGTGCGACGGCGATCGCGCTGGTGATGATCATCGCTTCATTTTTAATTTTGTTTGGGATCAATGTCCTGCAGGCGAGAAATAACCGGAAGATCATGGGAGGTGAGGCATAATGGAAAATCAAAAAAAACAGTCTCCGGTGATAAAGGGATTGCTGATCGGTATCAGCGTTCTATTTTTATTCATTATGCTTATTCTGCCGCTGTATGTTGTGATCACCGAATCCCTTAGGAAAGGACTGAGCTTTTATCTGGAGGCGATCACCGATGAATATACGGTCAAAGCATTGCAGCTGACGCTGGAAGCGACGGTGATCGCGCTGATCTGCAACACGATTTTTGGTCTGTTTGCGGCCTGGGCCATTACCCGGTTCCGTTTCCGCGGTAAAAAAATATTGACGACGCTGATCGATATACCGGTGACTGTTTCACCGATCATTGCCGGTCTGATCTATATTCTTGTATTTGGAAAACAGAGCTTTTTGTATCCCTATCTCCAGTCATTGGGAATAAAGATTGTTTTTGCTGTGCCGGGGATTGTTCTGGCGACGATTTTTGTCACATTCCCCTTTGTATCGAGGGAGTTGATCCCGGTGCTGGAAGCCCGGGGAACGGATGAGGAAGAAGCGGCGGCCTTGATGGGAGCAAAGGGACTGACGATTTTCAGGAAAATCACATTTCCCCATATCAAATGGGCCTTTTTGTACGGCGTCGTTTTATGTACAGCGAGGGCCATGGGCGAGTTCGGAGCCGTATCCGTACTGTCCGGACATTTGAGAGGCAAGACGAATACACTGCCGCTTCATATAGAAATTTTATTTAATGAGTTTCAGTATGTGCCGGCCTTTGCCGTATCCTCTCTTTTGGTGATCATGGCGGTTATTCTGTTGATCATCCGAAGCATCATAGAATACAGGGGAAAGAAGGAGCGCTAACATGTATGTGGAATTAAAAAATATAAATAAAACATTTGGGAATTATAAAGCGTCGGATAATGTCAGCTTTGGTATTGAAAAAGGCAAGCTGATCGGTCTTCTCGGACCCAGCGGCAGCGGTAAAACGACGATCCTTCGGATGATCGCCGGACTGGAAACGCCGGATAGCGGCGACATTATCATTGACGGCCAGGTGGTTAATAATATTCCGGCCAGTCAGAGAGGTATCGGCTTTGTTTTTCAGAATTATGCTTTATTTCGATATATGACGGTCTACGATAATATTGCCTTTGGCCTGACTGTTCAAAAGGTGGATAAAGCCAAAATTAAAGAGAGGGTCACGGAATTGATCCAGCTGATCGGTCTGTCCGGACTTGAAAAGCGATATCCGAGCCAGCTCTCCGGCGGCCAGCGGCAGAGGGTCGCCTTTGCCAGAGCCCTGGCGCCGAATCCCCATTTGCTGCTTTTGGATGAACCCTTTGCCGCAATTGACGCGAAGGTACGCCAGGAGCTTCGGAGCTGGCTGAAGGATATGATCGAAAAACTGGGAATTACCAGTATTTTTGTAACCCACGATCAGGATGAAGCCATCGAGGTGGCGGATGAGATCATTATTACGAATCAGGGGCGGATCGAACAGATCGGCACGCCTCTGGAGATTTATCAGAATCCTCAGACCGCCTTCACCGCCGGATTTTTCGGACGGACATCGGTGGTGGAGACCTATCGGGATTTTCAGAATTTTGACGATATTCCTCAGGCGGAGAAAGCCATTATCCGTCCTGAATTTGTAAGGATTACAAAAAAAGATGAGATTCAGAAATATAAAAGCTCGGCGGCGGAGGGCATCGTCGAGCGGGTTGCCTTCCGCGGCAGTAATATTGAGGTGTCGGTCCGCGTGAACGGCGTCGTCATTACGGCTAAACGGGGACTGGAAGAGAAGAAAATCGAGGCCGGGGAAAAGGTGGATGTTTTCCTGTATCGGATTTTCGCCATATCCGGGGATAAGGCCTGGCTGGTGGAGAATAAGTCCTTAAAAGAGGATTCTGTTGTAATTTAGCATTTACCATGGGGAGATATTTATGATTTCAAAGAAAATAGAAACAGATGTATTAATCATCGGCGGGGGAACGGCGGGGTGTTTTGCCGCCATTACTTTGGGAGAGCAGAGCGGCCTGAAGGTTCTCATCGCAGAAAAGGCAAATATCAGGCGCAGCGGCTGTCTGGCGGCCGGTGTGAATGCCATCAACGCATATATAACGGAAGGAAGAACTCCCCAGGATTATGTGGACTACGCTAAAAAAGATGCGGAGGGCATTGTCCGGGAGGATTTACTCCGGACGATGTCGGAGCGTCTGAATCGGGTCACTGAAAAGATGGAAGCGTTGGGACTGGTCATTTTAAAGGATGCAAATGGAAAATATGTGACCCGGGGAAATCGAAATATTAAGATTAACGGAGAAAATATCAAACCGATCCTGGCGGAGGCCGCGGCTAAAATGCCAGGGGTTCAGGTTTTAAATCATGTGAACATTACGGATTATAAAATATCCAAAAAGGGACAAAAAAAGATCGTTTGCGGAGCCTATGGCTTTGATGTGGATCAAGAAATTTTTTATGACATTGATGCAAAGGCGGTTCTGTGTGCCACCGGGGGCGCCGCCGGGCTGTACCGCCCAAATAATCCGGGCTTTTCAAGACATAAAATGTGGTATCCGCCCTTTAATACGGGCGCCGGGTATGCTATGGGACTTTTGGCCGGAGCAGAGATGACTACCTTTGAGATGCGTTTTATTGCTCTGCGGTGCAAGGATACCATCGCTCCGACGGGAACGATCGCCCAGGGCGTGGGAGCAAAGCAGGTCAATGCCGAGGGCGGGGTCTATGAAGAACACTATGGTCTGACAACCTCCCAGAGAGTCTATGGCACGGTGATGGAAAATCGGTCCGGACGGGGACCGTGTTACCTGCGTACGGAGGGAATCTCAAAGGAACAGGAAGAGGATCTGTACAGGGCCTATTTAAACATGGCTCCAAGCCAGACTTTAAAATGGCTGGAGGCGGGCAAAGGGCCTTCGGAAGAAAATGTGGAGATTGAAGGGACAGAACCTTATATTGTCGGCGGCCATACGGCCAGCGGCTATTGGGTGGACACGAAAAGAAAAACGACGCTGGAAGGCTTATTTGCCGCCGGGGATGTGGCCGGCGGGTGCCCTCAAAAATATGTGACAGGAGCGCTGGCTGAGGGAGAGATCGCGGCGGAAGCCGTAATCGAATACATTCTCGAAAAATCTGGAAATGAGCCCGCCGGATACAGAGATGAAAAACGGTCGCCAGCGGCGGATGTCCCGGAAGAAGCGGCGTCGAAAAAGAAGGAGTATGAAGCCTATCTGTCAAATCCGCCGTTTCATATGGGAATTGAACAGCTGGAGGAGGCTATGCAGAAAGTCATGGACCAGTATGCCGGAGGTATAGGAACGGATTATATTTATAACGGTAAAAAACTGGAGACGGCAGAGAAAAAAATCCGCAGTCTGATCCGGCTGTGCAGGAAAATGTCGGCCGGGGATATGGATGAGCTTTTGCGGATCTATGAAGTCAGGGAGCGTTTAATCGTTTGTCTGGCGGTGATCGCCCATCTGGGCGCCAGAAAAGAGACCCGGTGGCATAGCTTTGCGGAGAATGCCGATTATCCGGAGAAGTCGGATGCGTGGATGAAATATGTAAATTCCCGGATGGCCGACGGCGAGATTCGGATATTATACCGGGAACTGGTGACAGGAGGAAAGAGCTATGAGCATTCAGATTAAAGAGAATAAATGTGTCGGATGCCGGCGGTGTGTGGAAGTTTGTCCCGGAAATCTTATTAAAATAAATGAAAAGAACAAAGCCTTTATACGACATATAGAAGACTGTTGGGGATGCACCTCATGTATGAAGGAATGTCCTGTGAAGGCCATTCGTTTTTTCCTTGGAGCCGATATGGGCGGGGCTGGCGGCACCTTTACCGTTTCTCAATCAGAAAAGCTGTCTATATGGACCTTTGAGGATATTCAGGGCAGAGAGACATCCATTGAAGTAAATAAAAAAGATGCCAATAAATATTGAGCGATTAGGAGGGCATAAATCATGGGAAACTTATCTCATCTTGACGAACTGGAAGCGGAAGCGATCTATATCCTGAGGGAAGTCGCTGCCGAATGTGAAAATCCGGTAATGTTATATTCGATTGGAAAGGATAGTTCGGTCATGCTTCATCTGGCGATGAAAGCATTTTATCCGGAAAAACCCCCTTTTCCATTTTTACATATTGATACCACATGGAAATTCAGGGAAATGATCGAGTTCAGAGATAAAACAGCGAAGAAGCTCGGCATCGAAATGCTGGTCTATACGAATCAGGAAGGCGTTGAAGCGGGAATCAATCCCTTCGAGCATGGTTCAGCCTATACGGACATTATGAAGACCCAGGCATTAAAGCAGGCGCTGACAAAATATAAATTTACTGCGGCTTTCGGCGGCGGACGCCGGGACGAGGAAAAATCCCGGGCAAAGGAACGGATATTTTCTTTTCGTAATGAGGCCCAGGCCTGGGACCCTAAAAATCAGAGGCCGGAAATGTGGAAGCTATATAATACAAAGATTAATCAGGGGGAAAGCATCCGGGTTTTTCCGATTTCCAACTGGACGGAGAAGGATATCTGGCAATATATACGCAGAGAAAATATAGAGATCGTTCCCCTTTATTTTGCGAAGGAACGGCCGATCATCCATCGGGACGGCAATATCATTATGGTCGATGACGACCGCCTGAAGCTTCGGGACGGTGAAAAGATTGAGTATAAGAAGATTCGTTTCCGGACACTTGGCTGTTATCCTCTCACGGGAGGTATTGAGTCTGAGGCGGATACATTGGACGCTATTATTGACGAAACCCTGAGCGCCGTGGAATCCGAGAGAACGAGCAGAGTTATCGACCATGACGGCGGCGCGGCCAGTATGGAAAAAAGGAAACGGGAGGGCTATTTCTAACATGAAAGGTTTATTGAAATTTATCACCTGCGGCAGTGTGGATGATGGAAAATCCACATTGATCGGACATATACTTTATGATTCAAAGCTTCTTTATGCGGACCAGGAGAAGGCTCTGGCGCTGGATTCAAAGGTGGGCAGCAGAGGCGGAGAAATTGACTATTCGCTGCTTCTTGACGGACTGATGGCGGAAAGGGAACAGGGCATTACTATTGACGTGGCCTATCGATATTTTACGACGGATAACCGCAGCTTTATCGTTGCGGACACACCGGGACATGAAGAATATACCCGGAATATGGCCGTCGGCGCTTCCTTTGCAGATCTGGCGGTTATTCTCGTGGATGCGAAGCAGGGAGTGCTTGTCCAGACAAGGCGTCATGCCCGTATCTGTTCCCTCATGGGTATCCGGTATTTTGTATTTGCCGTGAATAAAATGGATCTGGTGGGCTATAGTGAAGAACGGTTCCGGGAGATCGAAGCGCAGATCACCGAGCTGGCCGGAGAGCTTTCCCTTCAAAATGTTATGATCATCCCGGTGTCTGCCACAGAGGGAGACAACGTTACAAAAAAATCGGACAGAACGGACTGGTATGACGGAGAGGCGCTTCTCACGTATCTGGAAAAGGTTGATATCACAGAAACCGCCCAAGAAAAAGGTTTTTATCTGCCGGTGCAGAGAGTTTGTCGGCCAAATCATGAGTTCCGTGGATTTCAGGGTCAGATTGAATCCGGCGCTGTGCGGGTTGGAGAACGTATTACAGCCCTGCCAAGCTGCGAGCAGGCCAATGTAAAGCGTATTTATATTGGTGATAAAGACGTTCAGGAAGCGGTGAAAGGTCAGCCGGTAACGATCCAGCTGGACCGGGAAGTGGATGTTTCCAGAGGTTGTGTTTTATCCATTGATTCGGGAGTAGGAACAGCCTCGGCATTCACAGCCAACATTTTATGGATGGATGATGCCCGGCTGGAAAACGGAAAGAACTTCTGGGTCAAGCTGGGAACAAAAATGGTTCCGGGAATTGTGACAAAGATCATTCATACGATTGATGTGAATACGGGAGAACATAAAAAAGCAGATCATCTGGAAAAAAATGAGATTGCCCTGTGCCGTTTGTCTCTGGCAGATAAAATCGTCCTGGATGAATTTAAGGCGCATAAAACACTGGGTGAGCTGATTCTTATTGACCGTATTACAAATATGACCTCCGCCTGCGGCGTTGTGACGGAGATCCATGAAACCGGCGGTGACGGAAGACATACGAAGATAACAAGAGAATTCCGAGCCGCTTTAAAAGGTCAGATTCCGTTGACTGTTGAGTTTGATCTTAAACAGCAGGGTATAACCCGGGAACTGGCCGAAAAGGTCGAGAGCCGTCTGAACGGACTCGGCAGGCATACCTATCTCTATGAACCAAAAGACGGAGAGGATTATGAAAATGTTATCCGGCATTTGAATGAAGCGGGAATTATCGTACTTCTCCTGTTGAATGGTGAGAGTGACCGGCCAATGGAAATTGGGACGGATGTCTCGGAGATTGTCGAATATATTAAGAAAAAGACAGCTTTTACAAATTATGATTCTTTAGAGGGAGATTATATATAAAAAGGAGAGATTTATCATGAAAAAATCCTTAATTTACTTATTAACGGCATCCCTTATGGCTGGAGCCCTTATGGGATGCAGCAGCTCGTCATCGAAGGATACGGCATCAAATGACAAGGAAATTCAGGCAAAGACAACTTCTGAAGACACGGAAAGTACTGGGACCGGAGAGACGACTTTAGGCCTGACACCGCTTGAAGAACGCACTACGCTGAGTATCGGATTTTTTGCCGGTTCCGCTCATTCCATGCCTTGGTATGTGGCCGATAAGATGGGTTTCTTTGATGAACTGAATATCGATGTGGAATATCAGTCTTTTACCGGTGGTCCGGCTATGATGGAAGCCAGCGCAGATTGGGATATTTGCGATGTCGGCGGTCCAGGCGTTTTAAATGGAATGAAGAATTATGATATCAACCTTCTTGGTATCTGTGATAATGAGTATAATACGGCGTTGTTTGTACGTCCGGATTCAGAACTGGCAGCAAATCCGGAAGACCCTGAAAACTGGCGCGGAACCGAAGTACTCTTGAATAAAGGAACTACATTACAGTACATGTTCATGCAATATATGGCGAGAATCGGCATCACTGATTTGGATGCCTATGATATTTCCATCACCGATACGGCTGTCGGCACATGTTTGACCGCTTTTGAAACGGGCCAGGGAGATGCTATGTGTGTTTGGAATGCATTCGCTGTTGCCGCAGAAAATGACGGCTTTGTCCGTGTTACAGATATCGGAGAAATGGGCTTGAACAATATCAGCGGTATCTGTGCAACCAGCGACGCGATTGAGAATAAGAATGAGTTGGTATCGACTGCTTACCAGGTATATTATCTGACATGGGAATGGTGTCAGGAAAGTGATGAAAACATGGCGAAGGCCGTTGAACTGTTCATGGATTCTTGTGACGATGAGGGAATCGCAGTCGACGAAGCAACGGCAGAACGTCTGTTGGAAGAATTCCAATGTACATCCTTAAACGAAGCTGTTGCGTCAATGACAACGGAAGAAGCTGACAGAAACGGCAGCGGAGCCACAGTAACAAATGCGACAAACCAGTTGTTTGAAACACTTGATTTCTTTATAACACTTGGTAACTATACAGAAGATGACCGTCAGGCGATTTTAGATAAAGGATTAGTAAACCCTGCAATTGCAGAGGCCATTGAAAAATAAATGATGCAGAAGCATTAGATGTTCAGAAAGAGAGAATGGCATCCGTTTTTGGAGATATTCTCTCTTTTTAACACTACAAAAGGGAGGTACGAAATGAACCACAGTGAACAGACGGTACGCCGTTTAACAGACAAAGAGCGCATTGCAAAGGTGCAGTCCGAGAAACGGCGCACTGCATATCAGCTGACGATGCTCTCGATTGTCGGTATTTTGGCGTTTTTGCTCATCTGGCAGCTTGCAGTCTATTCCGGGTTGCTTTCGAGCAGATATGTGCCGATGCCATCAGATGTCATCCGGTTATTATTTGAAAAATGGTCAGATCCGAACCCGGACGGCGCGGTATTGGGAGTACATATTTTATCCAGTCTCCAGGTCGCTTTGACCGGTTTTTTCCTGGCCATTATTATAGGGGTTCCGCTTGGACTGCTGATGGGATGGTTTAAGGGCTTTGACAGCTTTATGCGGCCGATTTTTGAAATTCTTCGTCCGATACCTCCGGTATCCTGGATTCCCATAACCATCATCTGGCTGGGCCTTGGCCTGCAGGCAAAAGCCTTTATCGTATTCTTTTCGGCATTTGTGCCATGCGTCATTAATGCTTATACAGGCATCCGTCAAACCAGTGAGATACTAATCAATGTGGGAAAAATCTGCGGGGCCTCGAACTTTACCATTTTCAGAAAAATCGGGATTCCATCAGCGATGACGATGATTTTTGCTGGTATTCGTGTGGCCCTGGGGAATGCCTGGGCGACCCTGGTGGCGGCGGAAATGCTGGCGGCCAATGCGGGGCTGGGTTATATGATCCAGCAGGGTCGGTCCTTTGCAAGGCCGGACATTATCATTCTGGGTATCGTTATCATTGGTACTCTTGGTGTTATTTTTACATGGATTTTAGAACGTGTTGAAGGAAAGGTCCTGGGGTGGAAAAAATGAAAAAAGAAAAACTATTCCTTAGTGAATATGAACATAAAGAGCTTTTCCGGAAGCGTATCTATAGATTTCTGCCAGTGCTGTCTATCCTTTTGTTGCTCTGCCTCTGGCTTTTGGCTTCATCAAACCCGATGTCAAGATTTCCATCACCGGCCGGTGTATGGGAGCGTTACCTTAAAATTCTGGAAAAGCCGATTAAAGATCTTGGCCTGTTGGGACATATCTGGGCCAGCTTAAAGCGTGTGTTCATCGCCTTGGCTTTTGCTTGGACCCTCGGAATATCCTTCGGCATTTTGATTGGATGGAATAAAAAGGCAAACGCCATATTCGGGCCGATATTTACGGCTTTTCGTGCGGTACCGCCGTTGGCCTGGGTGCCGCTGGTGACGATGTGGTTCGGTATCGGTGAATTCCCGAAGGTCCTTATCGTCTTTGTCGGCGCTTTGATGCCGGTCGTTGTCAATACACAGGCGGGGATATCCAATGTGCAGAGAGAATACCTGGATATTGGAACCATTTTCCATGCCAATGGACGGCAGATGCTGTTTGAAATTGCGATTCCTTCCGCCCTGGATGCCATTTTTGCGGGCATCCGGAATTCCACCTCTGCAGGATGGATGGTGGTACTCGCTGCGGAGATGCTGGGCGGTAAATCCGGCGTTGGATTCTTGATTGTGCGAGGGATGGATTCGGGAGATTATGAACTTTGTCTGCTTTCGATGATATGTATCGGCGTGGTCGGGTATCTGCTGGCTATTGTAATTCAGCTTTTAGAAAGGATTATTTGCCCATGGACAACGAAAAAATCAAATTAAGATTGGAACACATTTCTCAAAGTTATATCGTCAATGACCAGATTTTTGACGCAGCGGTGGATGTGTCAATGGAAGTACGGGATTCGGAATTTCTCGTTATCCTGGGACCGGGCCGTTGCGGCAAGACGATATTGCTGAACATGATCGCAGGGCTGGAAAAGCCGGCAGATGGGAAGATACGTCTGGACGGCGAGGATATTCAAGGCAGTGATGAGCGTATCGGCATGGTCTTTCAGAAACGGGCGCTGATGCCGTGGAAGACGGTCATGGAAAATGTGGAATTCGGACTGAAAATAAAGAGAATGGCAAAAGCAGAGCGCCGGAAGATTGCCCGGAAATATATCGATCTGGTGGGGCTGCAGGGTTTTGAAAAGAGCTATCCTGATGAACTTTCAGGAGGAATGAAGCAACGTGTCAGTATCGCCCGAGCCTATGCCAATAACCCGGAGATACTTTTAATGGATGAACCTTTCGGTGCGTTGGACGCGCAGACTCGGTATGCGATGGAGGAAGAAGTCCAGCGTATTTGGCAGACGGAAAAGCGGACGGTCATTTTTGTAACGAATAATATCGAAGAGGCCATCTATCTGGCGGATAAGATTGTCCTTCTGACCAGCTGCCCGGCCCATGTGAAGGCTGTTTATGATGTGGATTTGCCGAGACCGAGGAATACCATTGACCCGAAATTCCTGCAGATACGAAAAAAGATTTCGGAGAACACAGACCTGGCATTATAGGAGAACATGGAGGAAATCAATGAGTGATAGTGAATATAAGGTGGAGGTCCATCATTTGACGAAGAATTTTGGAGAACTGAAGGTACTCAATGACATCTCCTTTAATGTAAAAAAAGGTGAGTTTGTCTGCATCGTAGGTCCGACGGGATGCGGGAAGACAACATTTTTGAATCTGCTGACGCGTATCTATATGCCGACAAAGGGAGACCTTCTGATTGACGGTGAGAGCGCCGACCCGAAGAAGCATAACCTGGCCTTTGTGTTCCAGGAGCCGTCGGCGCTGCCGTGGAAGACCGTGGAACAAAATTTGAGGTTTGGATTGGAGCTTAAGAAACTGCCGAAGGCAGAGATTGACGTTCGTGTGGAGAACATCATTAAACTGATGGGGCTTGAAGAATTCCGGAATTCTTATCCGCATCAATTGTCAGTATCCACGGAACAGCGTATCATCATCGGCCGGGCATTTGCCATGAACCCGGACTTGCTCCTGATGGATGAGCCATACGGGCAGATGGATATTAAGCTGCGTTTTTATCTGGAGGATGAAGTGCTGCGGTTATGGAAAAATACAGGGGCGACGGTGCTTTTTATCACCCACAATATTGAGGAAGCGGTATATTTGGCGGAGAGGGTATTGATATTATCGAATAAGCCGACAACAATCAAAGAAGATTTGCGTATTGACCTGCCGCGGCCAAGGGATGTGACTTCACCAGAATTTATTGAGAAGAGACAGTATGTAACGGACCAGATTAAATGGTGGTAGAGGGGGACTGTGTATGTATGATGTATTGATTATCGGCTGCGGAGTCGTTGGCGCTGCCGTTGCTTATTATTTGTCAAAATATGAGTTATCCGTCTGTGTGTGTGAACGCTATAACGATGTGGCTAATGGGTGTACAAAGGCAAATACGGCAATCCTACATGCCGGATTTGACTGTCCGGTGGGAAGCATGGAAGCAAAAATGAATATACGCGGTATTGAGTTGGCCAAAGAAATCTGCGAGAAACTGGATGTGGAACGTATATCAATGCCGACCTTTATCATTGCATACGATAATCCCCATGAACTGAATTATATTGAAGAACTGTATCGGCGCGGAGTGGCTAATGGAGTAGAAGGTGTACGTATTGTTGATCATGATGAGGCACTGCGGCTGGAACCGGCGTTGAATCCTGAAATTAAGGCGGCATTGTATGCGCCGGGATCTGGGATTATTAATCCCTGGGAATATTGTATAGCTATGGCGGAGACGGCAGTGCGTAACGGGACTGAAATAAAGCTGGATTGTGAAGTGAAAGCCATTGAAAAGATTAAAGACCATTTTGTTGTGAAAACGACGATGGGCACGTATGAGGCAAAATACGTTATCAATGCTGGCGGTGGATGGTCGGCACAGGTGTATAGAATGGTCGGAGGTAATGATTTGTATCAGACAAATTTTGCCGGTCAGTACTTTGTTCTTGATAAGTGTGAGGGCGAAAAGCTCCATTCCATAGTCTTTCCCTGTCCGGATGAACATGGATTCAAAGGCATCTGCGTAACACCGACAGTGCATGGTAATTTACTTGTTGGACCGGACTGTTATGAGGTTCCGGATGGTGACCATGTGGGAACGGACCCGGAGACACTCGAATTATTGAAGGAGGAGGGGCACCGTTCTGTACCGGGGATTGATTTTAGGGAGGTTATTCATGAATATGCCGGCGTGCGGCCAAACACGCAGATTCCTGATTTTGTTATCGGTGAGTCTCCGATTTGTTCTCATTTTATTAATCTGGCCGGCATTAAATCTCCAGGGCTTTCGAGCGCCCCGGCCATTGCGGAAGAAGCAGAAAAAATACTAGAACAGTGCGGACTTGTGATGAAGAGAAAAGTTGAGTGGACAGATGAGAGAAGGGTCCTTCGTTTCAGACAATTAAACGATGAAGAAAAACGGAAAATCATCGAAGAAAATCCTTTATATGGGCGGATTATCTGCCGATGTGAAACCGTTACAGAGGGTGAAATTGTCGAAGCGATTCACCGACCAATCATACCTCGTACTGTAGATGCTATTAAACGACGCTGTAATGCGGGAATGGGACGATGTCAGGGGGGATTTTGCGGACCGCGTGTTCACGAAATACTGGCTCGTGAACTGAGTATCAGTGAAAAGGATATTCTGATGGACGAGCAGGGAACGTTTATTATCACTTCGGCAGTCAAGGAGGTGGCAGACAGTGAAGCATGAATATGATGTCATTGTAATCGGCGGAGGTCCGGCAGGATTGGCAGCGGCGTGCGCTGCCAAAGAAAATGATGCCGAAGATGTGCTGATTGTTGAACGTGAAAAGGTGGCCGGGGGTATTTTGAATCAGTGTATTCACAATGGATTTGGGCTGCATTATTTCAAAGAAGAGTTGACCGGGCCAGAATATGCAGACCGGTTTATAACCAAAGCTGAGGAATGCGGTGTCGAAATCATGCTTGATACGATGGTGTTGTCTGTCAATAATCACATTGTGACAGCTTGTAATACACAGCAGGGACTGGTCCGGCTGGAAGGAAAGGCAATTGTGCTGGCTATGGGATGCAGGGAGCGTACCCGGGGCGCTGTGGCAATCCCTGGGGACCGGCCGTCTGGAATATTTACAGCAGGTACTGCACAGCGCTATATAAATATCGAAGGCTGGATGGTTGGTAAGCGGGTTGTTATTCTGGGAAGCGGCGATATCGGACTGATTATGGCCAGACGTATGACTTTGTAAGGGTCTAAGGTGCTGGCCTGCGTGGAATTGATGCCTTACTGTAATGGTTCAAATCGGAATATTGTTCAGTGTCTGGACGATTATGGAATACCTCTGTATTTATCCCATACGGTGACCAATGTGCAGGGACTTCATCGGGTGGAGAAAGTGACGGTTACTCAAGTAGATGAGAATCGAAAACCAATACCAGGGACGGACAAAGTATTTGAATGTGATACTTTGCTGTTGTCGGTTGGGTTGATTCCTGAAAATGAGCTGACAAGAAAAGCCGGTATACCGATAGATGATAGTACAAAAGGCGCCATTGTCTATGAAAATATGGAAACCCAGGAACCGGGGGTGTTTAGTTGCGGCAATGTGGTGCATGTTCATGATTTGGTGGATTTTGTGACAGGGGAAAGTTATAAAGCAGGAAAGTCAGCGGCCTTTTACGCAATTGGAAAGACCTGCAGGGAGACAGGAAAAAGATTGGCTGTGAAAAAGGGGAATCATGTTACTTATACAGTTCCGCAGTATATTCGGGAAGAAAATGTTGAAAAGAACGTGGAAATTTCTTTCCGGGTAAATGGTATTTTTAAACAGAGTGTCATTGAAATATCGGATAAGGATGGGGTTATCTGCAGCTTTAAGCGAAAACATATGGCACCGGGAGAGATGGAGCATGTGACAATTCCGGCTGAACTACTTAATAAATTGAAGACTTCGGAAATTTCGGTTTCTGTTATTCCTGAGGAGGTTGGGGAATTATGGCAGATTTGAATGGACCGGATAGCAACAAGAAATGGAGGAATACATAATGAAGCTTGAATTTGAGTATGGTCGTGGAAAGATGTCCGCAGAGTTGCCGGATAATACGGATGTGTTTATTCCGGGTGAGACAGTGCCGGATCCGCCATGTATTAAACAGGATTGGGATACTCTTTATCATACTACATGGGAAAGTATACGGCATCCCGTTGGTATGCCGGAACTGAGAGAATTGGCACACAAAGGCAGCCGGGTCGTTATTGTCATTCCGGATATTGTCAAAGGAGGAAATCAGCCGACATCGCATAGGAAAGTAGCGATTCGGGTTTGTCTGGATGAGCTTTATGCGGCGGGAGTTGAGAAAAAAGATATATTGCTGTTGTTTTCAAATGGACTTCACCCGAGAACAACAGAGGAAGAAATGAAGATCATATTGGGCGAAGCGTTATTTGATGAATTTTTTCCATATGATCAGATAACAAGTCATGACAGTGAGGATTATGAACATTTGGTAGACATTGGGTATACGGCTCAGGGAGATCATGTCATCATGAATAAATATGTCTATGATGCGGATGTTGCCATACTGATCGGACATACACAAGGAAATCCTTATGGTGGTTACTCAGGAGGATATAAGCATTGCGCCACCGGAATTTCCCATTGGCGCAGTATTGGCGCTCACCATACCCCTCATATTATGCACCGGGGAGACTTTGTACCGGTATCGGCCCATAGTGAGATGCGTCATAAATTCGATCAGCAAGGAATGCTGATGGAAGAAAAAATGGGCAAAAAATTCTTTTGCTGTGATGCGGTTTTGGATACAAAATCCAGACAGATTGAAATTAACAGTGGATGGGCGAAAGAAATGCAGCCGCTAAGCTGGAAAATGGCCGATACGCGAACCTATGTCCATTGGGCTGAAAAAAAGTATGATGTGGTTATTTTTGGAATGCCGACGAATTTCCATTATGGGGACGGGATGGGGACAAATCCTATACAAATGATGCAGGCATTGAGCGCACAGGTCATCCGTCATAAACGAATTTTATCGGACCGGTGTGTTTTTATTGTTTCATCAATATGTGACGGCTGGTTTCATGAGGAACGCTGGCCTTATTCAAGAAAATTATTTGAATTATTTCAGCATGGCCGTATGAATACATTGGCAGATATGAATCAATATGGTGAATATTTTGCTACCAATGAAGAATACATTCGTAAATATCGCTTTGAAAATGCTTTTCATCCGTTTCACGGATTCAGTATGATGAGCTGCGGCCATTTGGCAGAAGAGCATACGAGCGCTATTTATATTGTCGGTGCCAAAATGCCAGGAATGGCGCGGAGTATGGGATTAAAGACAAGAGCCACCTTTGAGGAGGCATTGGAGGACGCCATGAAAAAATACGTGGGGGCGAATCCGAATATTCTGGCATTGCCGAAAACCTTCACAACAACAGCTGTCCATCTTTGTATGAAAAAATAATTAAAAACATATAAAACCTACTTGACAAATAGGAAATAGATGGATATAATACAGTCAATGAAACTAATCATAGTAAATTGATAGGAATATAGGAGGAAAGAAAAATGGCAAACATTTATAAGGGAACATTGGGACTGATCGGAAACACACCGCTGGTGGAAGTAACAAATATTGAAAAGGCTTTAGGCCTGGAAGCGACAATTCTCGTGAAGCTTGAATATTTTAATCCGGCCGGAAGCGTTAAAGATAGAATTGCGAAAGCAATGATTGAAGATGCGGAAGAAAGAGGCGTTTTAAAAGAAGGTTCTGTTATTATCGAACCGACTTCCGGCAACACAGGTATCGGTCTTGCAGCAATTGCCGCAGCAAAAGGATATCGGATTATTTTGACAATGCCGGAAACAATGAGTATCGAACGCAGAAATATTTTGAAGGCTTACGGCGCAGAGTTAGTTCTTACCGAAGGCGCTAAAGGTATGAAAGGCGCCATTGAAAAGGCCGATGAGCTTTCCAAGGAGATTCCAAACAGCTTTATCCCTGGACAGTTTGTCAATCCGGCCAATCCGGCCATCCACAAGGCAACGACAGGTCCGGAAATCTGGAACGATACCGACGGTAATGTGGACATTTTCATTGCCGGTGTCGGTACAGGCGGAACATTGACCGGCGTTGGCGAGTTTTTGAAATCCAAGAAACCGGATGTTAAGATCGTGGCTCTTGAGCCGGCCAGTTCTCCGGTACTTTCCGAAGGCAAAGGCGGCCCGCATAAGATTCAGGGTATCGGCGCAGGCTTTGTACCGGATGTGTTAAATACAAAGATTTATGATGAAATTATTACTGTGGAAAACGATGACGCTTTTGCGACAGGTAAGTTAATCGCAAAACATGAAGGCGTTTTAGTCGGTATTTCCTCCGGCGCTGCTTTATATGGCGCTATTCAGCTGGCAAAACGTCCGGAAAACAAGGGCAAAACCATCGTTGTTCTGCTTCCGGATACAGGCGACAGATACTATTCAACTCCTTTATTTGCTGAATAAATGTTGTATGAAGCCTATTTGCGGAGGAGTCTATGAAGTTTTCAAAGAAAAGCCGGTACGGTCTGATCGCACTCGTTGACCTGGCCGTCAATTCAAAATACGAGCAGGTTGCATTGAACAGTATTGCAGATAGGAATAACATTTCTCCGCAATATCTGGAACAGGTATTTGCAAGCCTGCGCAGAGCCGGTATCGTAAAAAGCGTGAAAGGCTCTCAGGGCGGATATTTATTGAGCCAGGATGCGGATAAAATATCTGTAGCAAAGATTTTGGAAGCCCTGGAGGGCAACTATCGTATCGAGGATGAGGCAGCATTGGGAGAGAGCGATTATCCGGGAATTCCGGAAACCGTTCAGTCATTAGTCATTGACCGGGTCAATGAGGCGATGGATCATATTCTTCAAAATCTGACGTTGGCGGATTTGGAACAGAATTATCTGGACAACAAGAAATATGGTCAGCATATGTATTATATATAAAACAGGGGCGTTATTATGGAACAGACAAAGGTGACGAAGGAAGATTTGATTAAAATTAAAGAATTTATTGAAGATGTTCGCTTCGGTTCTGTCACTGTAATTGTTCAGGACGGGAAGATCATACAGATTGAAAAACATGAAAAGTTAAGGCTGAACAGCCCGGCAAAATAGAACTGACCGGAGAACCGGAGGTTTTAAGTATAAAAGATACTTGAACCCCCGGTTTTTTTAATATTTTGTTCTACGCAGGAGGTACATATTATGGCGATTGATTATGCATCGTTAAAAAAGGGCGGTTTCATGCGGCAGAAGCAAAAGGGATATTTTTCATTGCGGCTGCAGGTTGTCGGCGGCACGCTGACAACGGAAAATTTGAGAATTATTCAGGAGGTGGCCGATCGATATGGTCACGGTTATGTGCATCTCACCTCCAGACAGGGGGTGGAGATACCCTTCGTTAGATATGAAGATATTGAAATCGTCAAGGCCGAATTGGCAAAGGGCGGCTGCAAGCCGGGAGTCTGCGGTCCGAGGGTACGCACGGTCACGGCTTGTCAGGGAAATGCGGTCTGTCCAAGCGGCAATATTGATACTTATAAAATTGCAGAAAAATTGGATGAGCGGTACTATGCACGGGAACTGCCGCATAAATTTAAATTTGGTGTCACCGGCTGTCAAAATAACTGCCTGAAAGCAGAAGAAAATGATTTAGGCGTCAAAGGCGCGCTGGATGTACACTGGGATGAGGAAAAATGTACGCTTTGCGGCGTCTGTGAAAAGGCCTGCAGGGTTAATGCTATTGAAATTAAAGACGGTCAATTGACAATGGATGCTTCTAAATGTAATTATTGCGGGCGTTGTGTCAAGAGCTGTCCTTTCGATGCATGGCGGGGCGACAGCGCCTATATGGTCACCTTCGGGGGACTTTTTGGTAATACGATCGCCCGGGGATCAGAAATGCTCCCATTGATAAAAACGGAGGAGCAGTTGTTTCGGGTGACGGATGCGACAATTCAGTTTTTTGAAGAAAATGCAAAGGCTGGTGAGCGATTTAAATTCACATTGGACCGGGTTGGACGAGATGCGTTTCAACGGGTAGTCAGGGAGGCTTATGATGGGAAAGATACAAAGTGATGAAGTGATCGATATTCGGGATGTGGTCTGCCCGATGACTTTTGTAAAGACAAAAGCAGCTATTGATGAACTGGAAATCGGACAGATTCTGGAAGTATTGATGAATGACGGCGAGCCGGTGGAAAATGTACCGAGAAGCATGAAGGAAGAAGGACAGCAGGTACTTCGGCTGGAAAAGGCTGATTCAGGCGCTTATCGGATGTTTGTAAAAAAATTAGAGGATTAGAACAGAAAGGATGAACTTGAGATGATTCTTGTAGTTGCAGGCGAAAAGAAATCCTATACGGAGGGACTTACCATTCGTGATCTGATTCAAATTGAGAATGTTGAAACACCGGAATATGTCACCGTGTCACTGAACGATGAATTCGTCGGAAAATCAGACTTTGAGTCAACGGTTTTAAAAGACGGCGATACGGTGGAGTTTATCTATTTCATGGGTGGAGGTTCATCGAAATGGCATTGACAGACGCGCAGCTGGAACGCTATTCCAGACATATTATATTAAAGGAAGTTGGCGTGAAGGGACAGAAAAAACTGTTGGACAGTAAAGTCCTGATTATCGGAGCCGGGGGCTTAGGCGCTCCGGCGGCCATGTATCTGGCGGCGGCCGGTGTTGGAACTATCGGCATCGCTGATGCGGATGAGGTAGATCTTTCCAATCTCCAGCGTCAGATTATCCACGCCACAGAAGATGTGGGAAAGCCAAAGGTTCAGTCGGCCAAAGAAACAATGGAACGGATGAATCCGGACGTGATCATACATACTTACCGGAAGTTTGTCATGTCCGATAATATCCGGGAACTGATTCGGGATTATGATTTTATTATCGATGGAACAGATAATTTTCCGGCCAAATTTTTGATCAACGATGCCTGTGTCATGGAGAAAAAACCATTTTCCCATGCGGGAATTATTCGTTTTAAGGGTCAGTTGATGACCTATGTGCCGGGGCAGGGGCCATGTTATCGCTGCATCTTTCAGTCTCCTCCTCCGAAAGATGCGGTGCCAACCTGTAAACAGGCCGGTGTTATCGGGGCCATGGGCGGTGTCATCGGAAGTCTCCAGGCCATGGAGGCGATTAAATATATTCTTGGCGTGGGAGATTTGCTTGTGGGTAAGCTTCTCACTTACGATGCGTTAAAAATGGAATTCCGTACAGTAAATCTTCCAAAGAAAGTGCCGACCTGCGCCGTATGCGGCGATCATCCGACGATTACGGAACTGATCGATTACGAGCAGGCGGTTTGTGATTTGCGAGGTTAGATAGTATGATATTTTTAAAAAGACAGGATTATCTGGACATTATCGCCTATGCTGAAGATGGACTGCCGAATGAAGTGTGCGGCTTGCTTGGCGGTGTCATTGACGGAGAAAAAAAGCTGGTTAAAAAAATATATTATTTGACAAATGTGGATGCGAGCAGGGAACATTTTTCAATGGATCCGAAGGAGCAGTTTGAGGCCATAAAGGATATGCGGAAGCAGGGATTTCAGATGATCGGAAATTTTCATTCCCATCCGGAATCTCCGTCCAGACCTTCCGAAGAAGATAAGCGGCTGGCCTATGATCCAAAAATCCGATATTTCATTCTCTCACTGATGAATCGTTGGCAGCCTGTGTTAAAAGCTTTTGCCATTGAAGGCGGGAACGTGTCTACAGAAGATATTCAATTAATTTAAAGTACTTTAAATGCCCTGAGGTTTATTTCAGATGACTGTCAGGGCATTTCTTTATAAATATTTTTGGGGGGATTGACGAAAAAGGAAAAACATACTATAATACATAGTAAACATATAGGATTTATGTAATTTTTAAAAGGTGTGAAAAGAATGAGTTTTGATTTTAAAAATCAAAATATAAAAAAATATATGTATCAGGGGAATTTTGGACTGGAAAAGGAGAGTCTTCGCGTAAATTCGGAAGGCTATTTGGCCCACACAAAACACCCCTTTCCGAATCAGCCCAATATTGACAGGGATTTCTGTGAAAACCAGGTGGAACTGATTACAGATGTTCATGACAGTGTGGATGGCTTATGGAATCAGATTGGCGCGCTGCATAAACAGGTGGTCAGGACTCTTTACAATTTGCCGGGTGGCCGGGAGTTTTTATGGCCCTTTTCCAATCCGCCCTATGTGAAGGGGGAAAAGGATATTCCAATTGCAAGCTTTGACGGAAAGCTGAAGGGGAAAGAGCGTTACAGAGAATATTTGGCTTCAAAATACGGTAAAAGAAAAATGCTCTTTTCAGGGATTCATTTTAATTTTTCTTTTTCCGACGACTTGTTGGAAGCGGGGTATCGAAACAGTGATTATGAGTCTTACATAGAATATAAAAATGACATTTATCTGGAATTGGCAAAGAAAGTTACACGGTATAGCTGGCTCGTTGTTTATTTAACGGCGGCCAGTTCCGTGATGGATGGTTCGTTTTTTATGGATGACGCTCTCGGAAAGGATGTTTTAAAAAACTTTGCTTCGCCGAGGTGCAGTGAAATCGGTTATTGGAATGATTTTATTCCTATATTAAATTACGAAAATCTGGAAGCCTATGTGGACAGCATCCAGGCTTATATCAATGACGGCCAGCTTCAATCGGCGGCGGAGCTTTATTATCCGGTCCGTCTGAAACCGGCGGGAGAAAATTCCCTGGATAATCTCAAAAAGACAGGGATTAACCATATTGAACTTCGGATGTTTGATTTAAATCCTTTGTCGCCGATTGGATTATTTAAAGAAGATTTGGAGTTTATTCATCTGCTGATGATCTACCTTATGTCTTTGGAAGATGCGGCCTTTGAGACTTTTGAGCAGGTCATGGCGATTAAAAATGTGAAACGGGCCGCCCGTTTGGATGTCAAAGATATATGGATCGAAACCGGATGGAATACAGCTTTTGACGTCAGAGACGCGGCGCTGAAAGTTTTATTTGGCATGGAGCGGTTTTTCAGAAATTTTGAAAATGGCGAGTGGATGCAGCTTATCTACAGTCACAGGCAGCGAATTGCCTTTACAGAACAGCGTTATGCGGAAAAAATACGGAAGGAATTCCAAAAGGACTATGTGAAAAATGGGTTGAAGCTGACAAAGCAATATGCGGAAAAAATAGTTAAAGAGGTGAACTGAATGTGCGAATTGTTCGGAGCTTGTGCAGAGAAATCCGTGAGGATGAATGAATACTTGAAAGAATTTTACAGCCACAGCAACAGGCATCCCCATGGGTGGGGACTGACTCTGCTTGAAGAGAATGAGGCGTCGATTGAAAAAGAACCGGTCCAGGCATCAAAGAGCAGTTACTTGAAGGAAAGACTGACTTCTCCCATAAGCTGCCGGACGATTTTGGCGCATATTCGATATGCAACCATTGGAAATGTAGAATATTCCAACTGCCACCCATATACGATGAAGGATGATTCGGGGCGACGGTGGACTCAGGTGCATAACGGGACGATTTTTGACTATCAGCCCCTTGAAAAATATGTGAAATATCAGTCCGGTGACACGGACAGTGAACGTATTTTATTGTACTTCGTTGAGAAAGTCAATCAGGCCCAGGCGTATTATAAGAAACCGTTGTGTGGAGAAGAACGATTCCGGCTTTTGGACGATATTCTGGTGTCCATGTCCAAAGGCAACAAGCTGAATTTGATGCTTTATGACGGTGAATATATGTATGTTCACACGAACTATGCGGCTTCCCTGTATTACAAGGAAATCGACGGCGGCCGGATTTTTGCGACGATGCCTCTCGATGGGGAATACTGGCAGCCGGTGCCCTTTACAAGGCTTTTGGCATATAAGGATGGAAAACTGGTTTTTGAAGGCACGAACCACGGTAATGAATATGTGGACCGGGAAGAAAATCTGAAATATCTGTATCAGATATTCTCAAGCCTGTAAGGAGGGAAGCTTCATGAAGAATCCATTGCGCTATCAGATATCGGAATATGACTGCGGGCCAACCACGTTATTGAATGCCATCAGCTTTTTATTCCCGCGGGAAACCATATCGCCTGAGATCATACGCAATATTATGCTGTACAGCCTGGACAGCTATGGCAATGAAGGCATTATGGGAAAGCGGGGAACATCCAGCGCGGCCATGATGTTTTTGTGCAATTGGCTGAACGGCTATGGGCGCATTGGCGAGCTGCATGTATCCGGACAGTATCTTTCCGGCAAAGGCGTTTATCTGGGGGAAGGCAGTTATATCAACGATACATTGCACCGGGGAGGCGTCGTTGTGCTGCGGGTACTTTTGGAAGGCGGTCATTATGTGCTTTTGACCGGAGAACGGGATGGAAAGATATTTATGTTTGATCCCTATTATCCGGATGAGGAATTTTCACAGGAAGATATCATTGTCACAGAGGAGCAGCCTTTTTCTTATAACCGGGTAGTGCCCGAAACTTATTTTAACAGGGAGACTGACGGCGTGTATGCGCTGGGACCTTATGAGGAACGGGAAGCGGTTCTGTTGTTCAATGAAGATACCCGCCTGACTCCCGCCGGAACTATCGAATATTTTATATAAAATATGTAAAATGGAGGACGGAATTTATTTCCGGGCCTCCATTTTTGCTATAAAGCCGGATTATAACGGGCAATAATTTTTCGGTATTAGAGGGTTTATTGAAAAAAAATCGGGTGAATGCTATAATCCTAGTATTCACATGGAATATGTATAAAAATGAATTTGATCGGAGGTATATGCATATGGAATATAGTTTGGAAACACAATGTATTCATGGGAACAGAGCAGATTTACATAGATATGCCTGCGGAGCCGTTTCAGTTCCGATTTATCAGACGGCCACCTTTTCCCATCCGGGAATCGGTCAATCTACGGGCTATGATTATTCAAGAGAGAGTAATCCGACGCGGACGGAGCTGGAGAAAATAGTTTCGTCGCTGGAAGGGGCAGTGGATACGGTGGCCTGCACTTCCGGTATGGCCGCATTGACACTATGTCTTGAATTGTTTGAGACAGGGGCTCATTTCATCTGTTCCGAGGATATTTACGGCGGCTCCACGCGGCTGTTTAAGGAAATCGGTGAAAGACGGGGCATGAAATTCAGCTATGTGAATACCTCCGATGGAGAAACGGTGGAAGCCGCTGTCCGGAAAGATACAAAAGCCTTATTTATCGAGACGCCGAGCAATCCAACGATGATCGTTACGGACCTGACCGAAATGCACCGGATTGCGAAAGCCCACGGACTCTATCTGATCGTGGATAATACATTTCTATCGCCTTATTATCAGAATCCGTTGAAGTTGGGAGCGGATCTGGTAATCCACAGCGGCACTAAATTTTTAGGCGGACACAATGATACCCTGGCCGGATTTTTGTGTACCGGCCGTGAAGATTTGGCAAAAAGAATCCGTTATGTTTATAAGACGACCGGAAGCTCTCTGTCGCCTTTCGACAGTTTCCTTATTATCCGTGGAATCAAGACGCTGAGCGTCCGCATGGATCGGCAGCAGAAAAATGCACTGCTTATTGCGGATTGGCTGAAAAAACAGAAAAAAATCCGTGAGGTGCATTATATCGGTTTGCCGGAGCATCCGGGGTATAATGTCAATCTTCGTCAGTCCAGAGGTTTTGGAAGTATGATTTCTTTTCGTACGGATACGGAGGAAACGGCAAGGAATATGTTGGAAAAAATAAAGCTGATCACTTATGCGGAAAGTCTCGGCGGGGTGGAGACGCTGATGACCTATCCGATGCTTCAGACTCATGGGGACGTTCCGGTGGAAATCCGGGAAAAACTCGGTATTACAGAAACTTTTTTACGGCTTTCAGTGGGCATTGAAAATGCAGAGGATTTGATCGCAGATATGGCGCAGGCTTTGGCATAAAGCCGGTGGGAAATAGTCCGCGGAATCGGTGAAAATATGGAGGGAAATATGGATTTTGATAGATTCATTGAACGACGAGGTACGAGTAGTTTAAAATATGATTTTATGGCCGAGCGGGGAAGACCGGAAAATCTTCTGCCTCTGTGGGTGGCCGATATGGATTTTCAGACGGCTCCGGCGATTCTGGAAAGTCTTGAAGAGACCGTAAAACATGGCATTTTTGGCTATAGCGAGACAAAGGAGCCTTACTATAATGCAGTCAGCGGCTGGTATGAGCGGCATTTTGACTGGCATATTGAAAAAGACTGGCTGATTAAAACCCCAGGCGTTGTTTTTGCCCTGGCGGCGGCCGTGAGGGCATTTACAAAGGAATGGGACGGCGTGCTTCTCCAGCAGCCGGTTTACTATCCTTTCAGTGAAGTGATTTTGGATAACAGACGGGTTCTTGTCAATAATTCATTGAAGCTGGCGGACGGTCATTATGAAATAAATTTTGAAGATTTTGAGAAAAAAATCATTGAATACCGGGTGAAGCTGTTCTTTTTGTGCAGTCCACACAATCCGGTGGGCAGAGTCTGGAAAAAATGGGAATTAAAAAAAATCGGAGATATTTGTCTGAAACACGGAGTCATCGTTGTCAGTGATGAGATTCACAGCGATTTTGTCTATCCGGGTCACAGACATCATGTATTTGCCAATCTGGGACCGGAATATGCGGATATTTCTGTCACCTGTACCGCACCGTCAAAGACCTTTAACCTGGCCGGACTTCAGATTTCCAATATCATTATTTCCAATCCGGGGCTTCGAAGGAAATTTTTAAAGGCAGTGGCCTCAGCAGGCTACAGCCAGGCCAACTTGATGGGCATTGTGGCCTGCCAGGCAGCCTATGAATCCGGGGAAGAATGGCTTTCCGGATTGAAAGAATACCTTTATGAAAATCTTAACTTTGTCAGAGATTATCTGAAGGAAAAGCTTCCGGAGATCAAATTGATCGAGCCGGAAGGGACTTATCTTCTGTGGCTGGATTTCAGAAACTTAAATTTGACGGAGACAGAGCGGGAGCGGCTCATTGTGGAAAAGGCCGGGCTGTGGCTGGACAGCGGAGCCATGTTTGGCCAGGCCGGGGATGGATTTGAGCGAATCAATATCGCCTGTCCCCGGAAAACGCTGGAAAGGGCCCTGGATCAGCTTGAAAAAGCCATACATTTCCAGAGAAAATAAACCGGGAAAGACAGCTTTTGGAGATATTGACAGTGAAACTTATAAATGATAAAATCCTACTTAATGTATAGGATTCGTGGCTAAAAGCCAGTGTTCTTGTACGGCTTTGACAACTCGTACAAAATACTGGCTTTTGGCTCCGGTATATGTATTTAAAAAAAGAAAAGTTGGAGAAGCAAGAAGATGTGTGATGAAATCGTAAGGTCGATTAAAGAGTTAAAGGAAGCGAAGGATGCGGTCATCCTTGCCCATTATTATGTGGACGGAAAGGTTCAGGAGATTGCGGATTATGTGGGAGACTCCTATTATCTGGCGGAACTGGCGACAAGGGTGCCCCAGAGTGTTATTATTTTCTGCGGCGTTTCCTTTATGGGAGAGAGCGCTAAAATTTTAAATCCGGGGAAGAAGGTTATTATGGCCGATAAGCATGCGGATTGTCCGATGGCTCATATGGTAGATTTGGAGCGCATCCGGGAAGTTCGTGCAGAGCATCCGGAAGCAGCCGTTGTCTGTTATGTGAATTCGACAGCGGAGATTAAGTCGGAATCGGATGTCTGTGTGACATCTTCCAATGCGGTCAATATTGTGAGAAAGCTTCCAAACCGGGAGATTTTTTTCATACCGGACAATAACCTGGGACGGTATGTGGCGAAACAGCTTCCGGAAAAACAGTTTATTTTCCATGACGGTTTCTGCCATGTTCACAAGAGTATTCAACGGGAAGAGATATTAAAAGCAAAGGAAGTACATCCGGAAGCGCTGGTACTGGCTCATCCGGAGTGTACAGAGGATGTGCTGGAATTGGCGGATTTTGTCGGCAGTACTTCCCAGATCATTGATTATGCGACAAAATCCGAAGAAAAGGTTTTCCTGATCTGTACGGAAATGGGCATATTTTATGAATTGATGATGAAAAATCCAGATAAAAAGTTTTATTCGGTGGGGCACCGTCAGTTTTGCCCGAATATGAAGCGGATTCAGCTTGAAAGCGTGCTTTTGGCGCTTCAAACGCTGGAACCGGAGGTTGAGCTGGAAGAAGAATTACGGAAAAAAGCGGAATGGCCTTTACAGCGGATGCTGGAACTGGCAAAATAGAAAGAGTGGAACAGAATATCATAAAAATATTGAAAAGACAGCGGAGGAAAGCATGGAATCAATAGAGATTGAAGATTTATTAAAATTAGACAGCAGCGCTGTCAACATTGTTGACATACGGGCAGAGGAGGATTTTCGACGGGGTTCCATGCCCCATGCCATTCATATTCCAAAGAACGAGTTTCGCCGGAGGATGGGAGAACTCGATATGACTAAACCCTTGTATATTATGTGCCATACTGGTGAGCGGAGCAGAGAGCTTGTCAGTGAACTGGAAAAGGAAGGACTGGCGGCCACCGATATTGTCGGAGGCTACCGGGCTTTTCTGCGTTATCAGCTCAGTCATTTTTTAGAAGAGGAACCGGCAGCGGCTAAGAAAACTTCGGAGATTGAGCGGAGCATTATTACAACCTACAGAAAATCCATCTGGCGCAAATTTACGAAGGCTGTCCATGATTATGAGCTGATCCGGGAAGGTGATAAGATTGCCGCCTGTATTTCCGGGGGCAAGGATTCGATGCTGATGGCAAAGCTTCTCCAGGAGCTTCAAAGGCATGGTAAGGTTCATTTCGAGTTAGTCTTTTTAGTGATGAATCCGGGGTATAACGCAGATAACTGGAAAATTATTCAGGACAATGCAAAGCTTCTCGGAATTCCTCTGACTGTATTTGAAAGCGATATTTTTGATACGGTGGCGGCCATCGACAAAAATCCGTGCTATCTCTGTGCGCGGATGCGGAGGGGCTATCTTTATTCCCATGCAAAGGAGCTGGGATGTAATAAAATTGCGCTGGGTCATCATTTTGATGATGTCATTGAAACGATTTTAATGGGGATGCTTTACAGCGGCAAGGTGGAAACGATGATGCCGAAGCTTCACAGTCAGAACTTTGAGGGGATGGAACTGATCCGGCCGATGTATATGGTGAAGGAAGCGGACATCAAAGCCTGGCGGGACTATAACCGGCTTCACTTTATCCAGTGCGCCTGCCGTTTTACGGAAAACTGTTTAAGCTGCGGCGGTGAGCAGGGTTCCAAACGGGATGAGATGAAGGCATTGATTGCCGGATTCCGTCAAACGAGCGATGTCATTGACAAAAATATTTTTAAGAGTGTTCATAATATTAATTTGAAAACAGTCATCGGCTATCATAAAGGAAATATGATTTACAATTTCCTGGATGATTACGATGAGACAGGAGAGTCCTATGGGTGCGGCAGAAAAACTGATTCAGAATCATGAATTGTCACGGGAAGAATATATAGAGATTTTGCAGAATTGGGAGAATCCGGAGATATCCAGGGCGCTGACCGAGGAAGCTGTCCGGCTGCGCAGACACTACTATGGCGATAAGGTCTATACCCGGGGGCTGATTGAATTTACGAATTACTGTAAAAACGACTGTTATTACTGCGGTATCCGCCGGGGAAACAGCCATGCCCAGCGATATCGGCTCAGTCGGGAAGAAATTCTTGCCTGTTGCGAAAACGGTTATGCCCTGGGATTTCGGACCTTTGTTCTTCAGGGGGGAGAGGATCCTTATTATACCGATGAGCGGATGGCGGAGATTATTTCCTTGATCCGCCGGGGGTGGCCGGATTGTGCGATCACTCTGTCCATCGGTGAAAAATCTTACGAAAGCTATCGTTTATTTAAAGAAGCGGGGGCGGACAGATATCTTCTCCGGCATGAGACGGCCAGCGACGAACTCTATCGCCGACTGCACCCGGAGGAAATGCTTCTTTCCCACCGGAAACAATGTCTGTATGATTTAAAGTCTCTCGGTTATCAGGTCGGCGCCGGATTTATGGTCGGTTCCCCGGGACAGACGATGGAGCATTTAGCGGAGGATTTGATATTTTTAAAAGAGCTGGAGCCCCAGATGGTGGGGATCGGCCCTTTTATTCCCCACCACGAAACCCGGTTTGCCAATGAAACGGCGGGTAGCGTCGGGCTGACTTTGTTTCTTTTATCGGTTATCCGGATATTGCTTCCAAAGGTTTTACTTCCGGCCACAACGGCCCTTGGAACGATGGACCCTCTGGGAAGGGAGAAAGGTCTGGCGGCGGGAGCTAATGTGGTCATGCCGAATCTTTCCCCGGTGAAAAACCGAAAACAATATGATTTATATGACAATAAAATCTGTACCGGTGAGGAAGCCGCCGAATGCCGGGGGTGCCTTGAACGGAGAGTTTCGTCGACGGGATACCGGCTTGTCGCGGAGCGGGGTGACGCCGCGAGATGAGAAAATCTGTCTTCTTATTGCAAATGTATTGATTTGGCAATAATATAGCATTATAATAGAAGGTAGGATTTGGAGGTGTTTATATGGCAAGTACAATACAGGTAAGAGTTGACGATGATTTAAAGGCAAAATCCGATAGCTTATTTAAAGATTTGGGAACAGACACAACAACTGCTATTCGTATATTTTTAACTCAGGCTGTGGCTCATAATGGTTTTCCCTTTGAAATTAAAAGAAATGGGGCGGCGTATGCTCCGATGACAGAAGAAGATATGCTGCAAAAACTTGAAACATCAAGAAAACATGCGGCACAAGGGCAGTGCAGAAATGCCGATGATGTCATTGCAGATATGAGGGAAAAATATGGATTATGAAGTATTTATTACGATAGATGCTGAGAATGATTTAAATCAATTTGTAAGATATCTTTTGTTTGAGAAACATAATGAACAGGCAGCCAGAAATCTTCTGAATGATTTTGAACTTACAAAACAAAATCTACAAAGGGTTGCAGGAAGTCTTAAAGTTTGTGAAAATCCCAGATTAAAAGAATTGGGATATAAAAGAATTAATTTTACAACTCACAGGTATTTTATGTTGTATAGAGTAGAAGAAAATAAAGCGATTGTCGATAACATTTTTCATGAACTGCAAGACTATGAGAATAGGATGATTTAAAACTTATCATTGACAATATTTTTTTACTGAATTATAATAAAAACAATTATAAAAACCGATGAGCAAGAGTAGTAGCTTTTATGGTATATTCCCAGAGAGTCGCGGATGGGTGGAACCGTGATATATGAGTGAAAGTGAATGGACTTGTGAGGGCAAACCGAAGTTGGCTTGGGCTGATGTAGGGGCGACGGAATCCAACCGTTATTGTGGAACATGTATGATCGTACATGGCTGAGAGCATTCTTAAACAGAATGAATATAGGTGGCACCGCAGGAGAATTTACCTGTCCTATTGATTTAATAGGGCAGGATTTTTTTATTTAGGAAAGGAAGGTAAAAAGATGGCAGACACACAGAAAATCCCTTACAAAATTTATCTTGAAGAGAAGGAGATACCAACACAATGGTATAATGTCCGTGCGGATATGAAAAATAAGCCGGCACCGCTTTTGAATCCGGGCACATTGCAGCCGATGACAGCCGAAGAGCTGGGCGGCGTATTTTGCGAAGAACTGGTAAAACAGGAGCTTGATAACACAACAGCTTATATTGATATCCCTCAGGAAATTCAGGATTTTTATAAAATGTATCGTCCGTCACCGCTGGTACGTGCTTATTTTCTGGAAAAAGCACTGGATACACCGGCAAAAATTTATTACAAATTTGAAGGAAACAATACGTCCGGAAGCCACAAGCTGAATTCGGCCATTGCCCAGGCTTATTATGCAAAGAAACAGGGCTTAAAAGGCGTAACGACAGAAACAGGTGCAGGACAGTGGGGAACCGCCCTTTCCATGGCTTGTGCCTACTTTGATTTGGATTGTAAGGTTTATATGGTAAAATGCTCCTATGAGCAGAAACCGTTCCGTCGTGAAGTTATGCGGACTTATGGCGCCAATGTAACGCCATCCCCGTCGGAAACAACCAACGTAGGACGTAAAATTCTGGCCGAGCATCCGGGAACCACAGGCAGCCTTGGATGTGCTATTTCCGAAGCGGTTGAAGAGGCTGTAACAAATGAAGGTTATCGTTATGTTCTTGGTTCCGTTTTAAATCAGGTACTTCTTCATCAGTCCATCATTGGTTTGGAAACAAAAGCAGCTCTGGACAAATATGGCGTTCAGCCGGATATCATCATCGGCTGTGCCGGCGGCGGCTCCAACCTGGGCGGTCTGATTTCTCCATTTATGGGAGAAAAACTCAGAGGTGAAAAGGATTATCGGATTATCGCCGTAGAACCGGCCAGCTGCCCAAGCTTTACCCGCGGTAAATATGCGTATGACTTCTGTGATACAGGAATGATTTGTCCGCTGGCTAAGATGTACACTTTGGGAAGCGGTTTCATTCCGTCTCCAAACCATGCTGGAGGCTTAAGATATCATGGAATGAGTTCCATTCTTTCCCAGTTATATGATGACAAATTAATGGAAGCCGTATCCGTTGAACAGACGGCTGTATTCGAAGCCGCTACTCAGTTTGCACGGATTGAGGGTATCCTTCCGGCGCCGGAGAGCAGCCACGCGATTCGGGTAGCTATGGATGAAGCTCTTAAATGCAAAGAAACCGGCGAAGAAAAGACCATCGTCTTCGGCCTGACCGGAACCGGATATTTTGATCTTGTTGCCTATGAGAAATTTAACAATGGCGAAATGAGCGACTACATCCCAACGGATGATGATCTGGCCGTAGGTTTTGCCGGACTTCCAAAAGTAGACTAAAATAAATTCAGAATATAGAGACAAAAACTTGCATAAATTGCAAAAACAAGGTAAAATAGTACCATGATATTCATGGAGTAAACAGAGCGGAAATATCTCTGGCAAAAGTGCCGGAATATATTTCCGCTTTTTTTAAAATATGTTTGTGAGGCACTGAGAAGCTATGAGCGAAGAATCAACTATTTTAAGCGTCGGTATTGATATCGGCACTTCCACAACTCAGGTGATCTTCAGCCGGCTGACATTTAAAAATTCAGCCGGATATTTTGCTGTGCCTCATATTGCCATTGTGGATAAGGAAGTTGTCTATAAAAGCGACATCCATATGACACCCTTGCAGAACCGGGTAATGATTGACGGTGAGAAGGTGCGGGCTATTGTGGCCGAAGAGTTCCGAAAATCAGGTTATACACCGGCAGATACCCAGACGGGAGCGGTTATTATCACCGGAGAGTCGGCCAGAAAAGAAAATTCGGAGATTGTGCTTCGGGAGCTCAGTGATTTTGCCGGAGAGTTTGTTGTTTCCACGGCGGGGCCGGATTTGGAGGCCATTATTGCCGGAAAGGGCAGCGGTGCAAGGCAGTATTCCATCGATTACCAATGTACGGTGGCAAATCTGGATATCGGCGGCGGCACGACCAATGTGGTTCTCTTTGATTCGGGCGAAGTCATTGCCAAAGGCTGTGTGGATATCGGGGGCCGACTGGTGAAGGTTACACCGGAGGGCCGGGTAGAATATATCAGCGACAGTGTGGAGAAGATGCTGGAGGCGGATGGCCTGTCATTGAACATCGGTGATGACGCCGAATATGCTAAGATTTACCGGATTGGGGAAATTATGTCGGACCTTTTATATCGGTGGCTTAAAGGAGAAGATGACCGGTTGTTGACAGCAATTACAACACCGGGCAGCTCGGAATTTAAGTTCAGTAAGCCGATTCGGGCGATTTGTTTTTCCGGCGGTGTGGCCGATTGTATTTACCATCCGGCGGAGGGTTCCTGGATGCGGTACGGGGATATGGGCGTCGTGCTTGGCGAGGCCATTCGGGCCAGCCGTTTATTTTCTGATTTCCGGGTCATTGAAGCGAAAGAAACGATACGGGCAACGGTAGTTGGGGCAGGCAGCTATACAACCTCCGTGTCCGGCAGTACGATTACATATAACAGAGATGTTTTTCCGTTGAAAAATATTCCGGTCCTGAAATTAAATACCGCAGAGCAGCAGGAATGTTTTTTAGGACATACAGAAGAGTTGACAGAAAAGCTTCGGTGGATGCAGAGTCAGAGTGACTCTAAGCAGCTTATTTTGGCGATGAAGGGAAAGCCAAATCCTTCTTATATAGAAGTTAAGCGATTGGCAGATTGTCTGGTGAACGTACTGGATGTCCTTTTGCCGGAGGGTCAGCCGATGTTGATCGTCCTTGAATGTGATATGGCAAAGGCTTTAGGCCAGATGATGATGCAGCTTCCGACAGAACATCCGAGGGATGTCATCTGTATTGATTCGGTTCAGGTGGACCAGAATGATTTTGTAGATATGGGGAAACCGCTGGTGGACGGCTTAGTCATACCGGTAGTGGTTAAGACCTTGATATTTGGATAAGGTGGTGCAGTATGGCGTACAAAACATTATTAGGCGGACAGATTTTCACATTTGATTCGGTGAAAGAAGTCATGGCGAAGGCCAATGAAGAAAAGTCCGGAGACATTTTGGCCGGCGTGGCAGCCTCGTCCGATTTGGAGCGGATTGCCGCAAAAGAAGTGCTCTCCAACATGCTGCTGAAGGATTTAAGAGAGAATCCGGCAGTCCCTTATGAGGAAGATGATGTGACCCGGTTAAATCAGGACAGCATCAACGAAGTGTTTTATAATAAGATAAAAAACTGGACCGTCAGCGATTTGCGGGAATGGATTTTAAGCTATTCCACGACGGAGCGTCAGCTTCGGGATATGTCCCATGCACTGACCAGTGAGATGGTGGCCGGGGTTGCCAAGCTGATGACGAATCTCGATTTGATTTACGGAGCTCAGAAAATTCAGGTCCCGGCCCGATGTAATACGACCATCGGTCTTCGGGGAACGATGGCGACACGGCTTCAGCCAAATCATACCACAGATAATGTGGAAGGCATTACGGCCTCTTTGTTTGAAGGTTTAAGCTATGGCTGCGGCGATGCCCTCATCGGTCTGAATCCGGTCAATGACACGGTATCCAGTCTGGCCGAGGTTTTACGGCGATTCGATGAAGTCAAAAATAAATTTGAAATACCGACTCAGATTTGTGTGCTGGGTCATGTGACGACCCAGATTGAGGCGGTCAAGCAGGGAGCACCTTGCGATATGATTTTCCAATCCATTGCAGGCAGTGAAAAGGGTAATAAAGCCTTTGGTTTTACGACAGATACCCTTCGGGAAGCGAAAGCTCTTCTTAAAAAGCAGGGAACTGCTGTTGGACCGAACGTGATGTATTTTGAGACGGGCCAGGGCTCGGAGCTTTCTTCGGATGCCCATTTCGGAGCGGACCAGGTAACGATGGAAGCCCGTTGCTACGGTTATGCAAGAGAGTTCGCACCGTTTATGGTCAATACGGTGGTTGGTTTCATCGGACCCGAATATCTCTATGACAGCAAGCAGGTCATCCGGGCCGGGCTTGAGGACCATTTTATGGCCAAGCTTTCTGGTGTGCCGATGGGCTGTGACTGTTGTTATACAAATCATATGCAGGCGGACCAGAATGATATTGAAAATCTCGCCCTGCTCCTTGGAGCAGCCGGTGTGAACTACATATTAGGCGTACCGAGCAGTGATGATATTATGCTGAATTATCAGACCAATGCCTATCACGATGTGAATGCGGTACGGGAAACTTTAGGGAAACATCCAATCAGAGAGTTTGAAATCTGGCTGGAAAAGATGGGAATTATGGAAAACGGACACCTGACCGACAGGGCCGGTGACCCGACCATATTCTTAAGCAGAAAGTAGGGGAGGATGCCAATGTTAATGCAAAGTCAGATTGATGCCATCGCTGAAGCGGTGATTCAAAGCATGAAACCGGCATCGGCCCCGGAAGAAAATAAGCCATTCAGTGTGGGAAGGACACCACAGGAGAGTACCGGAACAGCGTCGGGTCATCCGGCGGGGGCAGCGATGCACCGACGGGGTGAGAAGGATGCGGATCGTCCGGTGGAAGCCTCGGAGGTCGTTCCGATGGACGCATCCTTTATGATGGAAAAATCCCCGTCGGAACCGATACCGGAGAAAACCAGTCTGGCGAATGAAGAGGGTCTGGTGGACATTACGTCCCCGGAGGTCAAAGCCATTCCTTTGTTGGACCATGTGGAGGACCGGGAAGGACTGGAACGGATGATGGCCCGGACTCCGGCGCGAATCGGTGTGGGCAACTGTGGGCCGAGATTAAAGACGCAGACCATGCTGACCCTTCGGGCAGACCATGCGGCGGCCAGGGACGCAGTTTTTATGGATGTGAGCCAGGAACTTTTGGATAGGCTGAATCTTTTTACTGTGGAAACCCAGTGCACGGATAAAACTCAGTTTTTAACCCGTCCGGATTTGGGGCGGATTTTCCCGCCGGAAGGGCTGGAAACGATTAAATCCAAATGTGTCCATGACATTGATGTACAGATTTATGCTTCCGATGGACTGTCATCGACGGCGGTGGAAGCCAACCTTGAAAATATATTACCGATTATTACGGAAGGCCTGAAGGCTAAAGGATTAAAAGTCGGCACGCCGTTCTTTGTGAAAAACGGCCGGGTGGCGGCTATGGACCAGATATCGGAAGCCTTGAATGCCACCGTAACCTGTGTGCTGCTTGGTGAACGGCCGGGACTGGCGACAGCAGAAAGTATGAGCGCTTACATTGCTTATAAGGCGACGGTAGGAATGCCGGAGGCCCGGCGGACCGTTGTCTCCAACATCCATTCCAGAGGTATTCCGGCAGTAGAGGCCGGGGCCTACATCGTGGATGTGATTCAGAAAATCCTGGAAGCCAAGGCCAGCGGTGTTGAACTGAAAAAATAGGAGGACGTCATATGAAGCATGATAAGATAAAGACGACGGTCCTCAGTGTTAAAATGATTCCAAATGCGGATCCGATGCTTCGGGAAGCCTTAAATCTGCGGGAGGATGAGCGGAGTCTCGGTCTGATAACAACGGACTGTGACGATGTGTCCTATGCGGCCCTGGATGAAGCCACAAAAAAGGCGGAGGTCCGGGTGGCTTATGCACGGAGCATGTATGCGGGAGCTGCCAATGCCAGTACAAAGCTGGCAGGTGAGTTTATCGGTATTCTGGCCGGAAGAAATCCGGCGGAAGTACGGAGCGGACTGGATGCGGCTATTCTGTATATCGAACAGGATGCTTGTTTTTACAGTGCCAATTCGGATGATTCCATCGTCTATTTTGCCCACTGTATTTCCAGAACAGGCAGTTATTTGTCGGAAGCGGCCGGTGTCCGGGAAGGGACGGCGATGGCCTATCTGATCGCACCGCCCCTGGAGGCGATGGTCGGACTGGATGCGGCTTTAAAGGCGGCACAGGTGGAAATGAAAGTATTTTACGGACCGCCGTCGGAGACAAACTTTGCCGGAGGCCTGCTTACGGGCGAACAGGCAGCATGTAAAGCGGCCTGTGAAGCATTTGCTGAAAGTGTAAATAAGATTGCGGATAATCCGCTGATATATTAAAATAAAATAAGCCGGAAAGGAGAATATATATGGGACTTGATATGGACTTGCAGTCAATCCAGGAAGTCCGGGATTTGATTCGGGATGCAAAAAAGGCCCAGGAAATTTTCGGAACCTTTGACCAGCGTCAGGTTGACCAGATCGTTAAGGTCATTGCAGAGGCCTGTGCCGCCAATGCGGAACGTCTGGCAAAGATGGCTGTTGAAGAGACCGGATTCGGTGTCTGGCAGGACAAGGTGCTGAAAAATCTTCTGGGAAGTACCATTACCTATGAATCTATCAAGGATATGAAAACGATTGGTGTGATTCGTGAAGACGGCGCGAAGGGAATTATGGAGGTAGGCGTTCCAATGGGCGTTATCGCCGCATTGATTCCTTCCACCAACCCGACCTCCACGGTCATGTATAAAACATTAATATCATTAAAGGCAGGAAATGCCATTGTCATCAGCCCTCATCCGGGAGCAAAGAATTGTATTCTGGAAACGGTCAATGTCATTCAGGAAGCGGCCAGAAAGGCCGGGGCGCCGGAGGGACTGATCGGTGCCATTCGTCTGACCACTATGGAGGCGACGGATGCCTTGCTGAAAGACCCGAATATCGGTGTGATTTTAGCTACCGGCGGTGAGGCAATGGTTCATGCCGCTTACAGTTCAGGAAATCCGGCCATCGGCGTAGGCCCTGGCAACGGACCTTCCTTTATCGAGCGGACAGCCAATATACCGGAAGCGGTTCGCCGGATATTTGACAGTAAGACCTTTGATAATGGAACGATCTGTGCTTCGGAACAGTCCATTGTGACAGAAAAATGTATTGAAGCCCAGGTTGTGGAAGAGGTGAAACGGCAGGGCGGTTATTTTATGGATGCGGCCCAGTCGGAAAAAGTGGCCCGGTTTATCCTCAGAGATAATGGAACAATGAATCCGAAGATTGTCGGAAAATCGGCCCAGGCCATTGCAGATATGGCAGGAATTCAGATTCCTGCGGGAACCCGGGTGCTTTTGTCAAAACAGACGGAAGTGTCCAAGAAAAATCCTTATACCCGCGAAAAGCTTTGTCCGCTTTTAGCCTTCTTTGTTGAAGAAGGCTGGCAGGAAGCCTGTGAGCGGAGCATCCAAATTCTTCAAAATGAAGGGGCCGGACATACAATGACCATTCATTCCCAGGATACGGATGTTATTCGGGAATTTGCTTTAAAGAAACCGGTATCCCGGTTGCTGGTAAATACTCCGGGTGCTTTAGGCGGTGTCGGCGGAACGACGAATCTCGCTCCGGCATTGACATTGGGCTGCGGTGCTGTCGGCGGCAGCGCCACATCGGATAATATTACACCGATGAATTTGATCAATATCCGTCGGGTAGCCTGCGGAGTTACCGAACTTTCCGATATCCGGAAGAAATATAACGTTCCGGTGCCGGAGCAGGGCGCATGCTGCTGCAGGACGGAAAGTGCCGTTCCGGCCTCCGGACTGACGGCAGAGGATGTGGAAGCCATTACCCGGGCGGTGCTGGCAAAACTGAGAGGTTAGTTATTCTCTTTTGAAAGAGAAATGCTATATAAAAAGATAAAAGATTATAATATTTATTTTAAGGAGGATATTTATTATGGCAGATGTTATACAGGCTTTAGGAATGATTGAAACAAAAGGTTTGGTTGGAGCAATTGAGGCAGCCGATGCAATGGTAAAAGCAGCAAACGTTACTTTGATCGGTAAGGTTCATGTCGGCGGCGGACTTGTTACAGTTATGGTTCGCGGTGATGTTGGTGCTGTTAAAGCAGCTACTGATGCCGGTGCGGCCGCAGCAGCCAATGTGGGCGAATTGATCAGCGTTCATGTAATTCCACGTCCACACGAAGAAGTTGAATACATCCTTCCTACTTTAAAATAATAAGTCCGGATGGATTAAAGAAGAGGTTTGGTTATGAAAATTTTGACAGAGACCATGCTGAGAGCCGCCACCCTTGCGGAGAGTACAACCGAATATCGTGTTGAGCCGGACGTATTCGTGACGCCTCTTGCCAAAGAATATCTCCGGGACCGGGGTATCTCTCTGGTAATCATGGAACGTCAGCCGGCGGTGATGACCAGGACACCTCTTCCCGGCCATGGACAGCGTACATATATTGATGCACAGACCGGTGCGGGTTACGGCGAGAAGCCGGAACATATGACCCATCTGCGGGGAAATCTTCTGGTGCCGAAAACCCATCCGCGAATCGAATTTCGGGGGCAGCTTGACAGCCTGCAGGCGGAGATTATCTGTTTACAGGCCGAGGCCTGCGAGAAAAAACAGGAAAAACTGGTGACGGATCTGGGCGATATTCTTTATGGTACCCGGTGTATTCTCGGTGCCGAGGTAAAGGAAGAGCCATTAGAGCCAATGAAGATTCTTGGTATGACGGATAAAGAGCTGCGGGAGAATTCCCATAATGTGAAAAAATATCTCGGAATGGACCATCCGATACCGGATTATACGATGGGCCGGATGGCGGCAGACTTAAACCGTCTCCGGGCAAAGGTGCGGGAAGTGGAGCTTTCCGCGGCCCATGCCTTTATGACGGCGGATGGTGTTGTGGAACGGCCGGATATTATACAGCATCTGAATCGTCTGAGCAGCGGTGTCTATATTGTATTTTGCCGGTGGCTGGCAGGATATTATGAGGGAGGCAGAAAGTGATGAGCGTAGAGAAAAAAAAGATTTTGATCGAAGCATCCGGCTGCCATGTCCATTTAACGCAGGCCGCTATTGAAACTCTTTTCGGTGAGGGAGCCGTTTTGAAAAAACGTAGGGATTTATCCCAGCCCGGAGAGTATTTGAGCGAACAGAGAGTGAAACTGGTAACCAAAGATGGCTGTGTGGAAAATGTGGCTGTTCTCGGACCTCCGAGGGCGGCTGTTCAGGTAGAATTGTCCAAGACAGACTGCCGGAAGCTGGGGCTGACGGCACCGGTCAATTTATCGGGGAATCTTGACGGGGCATCGGATGTCATGATCATCGGTTCCCATGGCGAGATGAAAGCCAGCGGCAGTGTCATCGTGGCACGGAATCATATTCATATGCGTCCTCAGGATGCGGAAGAATATGGAGTTCATGATGGTGATAAGGTCCGGGTGGAAGTGGAGAGTGACAGGAAGGTCATCTTTGAAGATGTGCCGATTCGGGTCAGTGAGAAATTCGCTCCGGCCATGCACATTGACTTTGATGAAGCCAATGCCTGCGGGTATCGGGTGGGTACCGAAGCATTTATCCTTTATGGCACACCGTGTGAGAGTAGGGGGATGTCAGCAATGGATATGGAACAATTAATTAATGAAGTGGTAAAAAATGTCTGTGCTGTGCTGAATGAAGGGCCGCCGGGAAAGAGCTGCTTAAGTAAGGCTTCCGGTCTGTCAGGCAGCAGCCCGGTTTGCTCCGACGGCGGGGCGAAAGCCTGTGCTTCTGAAACCGGGAATCCGGGGGATGTTATCCGGGAAAAACTGGTGACGGAAAAGATGGCAAAGGAATTGATAAATGACTGTTCCTGCGGAACGCTGCGTTTTGCTAAAGGAACCATTATTACTCCGGCCGCAAAGGACATTTTTAAAGCCGGACATAAAAAGATAGAAATCGTTTAGGGGGACTTGTATGCTTATTTGCAGAGTAATCGGACACGTATGGGCGACCAAAAAGCAGGAAGCCTTAAACGGACAGAAGCTTATGATTGTGAAGGAGACGGAGACGGCCCAGGGTAAAGGGGATGTCTTTGTTGCCGCCGATATGGTCGGTGCCGGCGTGGGCGAGGATGTTCTCGTTGTCACAGGCAGTACAGCCCGGCGGGCCGCAGGAAAGGAAGGCGTTCCGGTGGACAGTGCGATCGTAGGGATTATAGATTCTATGGAAATCATGAAAGAAAACAAGAACAGGAAGTGAATCCATGGACTTATTGAATTGTATTAAAGAGGCGGGCATCGTCGGCTGCGGCGGTGCCGGCTTTCCGACCCATGTGAAATATGCGGGCGGTCCGGTGGAGTATTTGATTATTAACGGGGCTGAGTGTGAGCCTTTACTTCGTACCGACAGATATATTATGAAACATCTGGGGGACCGGGTGGTTTCTGCGGTGGAAGTCGTCGGTGAGATGCTTGGCGCAAAGGAATGTAGGATAGCCCTTAAGAAAACTTATACAGAGGAAATTAAAGCTCTGGAAAAGGTATTAAAGGACCGGTCTTCCAAAGTGACGCTGGCGAAAATGGACAGCTTTTATCCGGCAGGGGATGAGCAGACTATGGTCTATGAGGTGACAGGACGAGTTGTCCCGCCTGCAGGAATTCCTTTGGATGTGGGCTGTGTGGTTTCCAATGTGGCAACTATGCTTGGTATCAGCGATGCGATGGAAGGCAAAGCCTTTACAAAAAAATATTTGACAGTGACGGGAGAGGTAAAAAAGCCGACGGTACTTCATGTGCCGGTGGGAACCTCCTTTGAAACCTGTATCGAGATGGCCGGAGGAACATTAAAATCCAGATATTTTGTTGTTTCCGGCGGACCGATGATGGGTGCCCGGATGACAATGGAAGAGGCAAAGACGGCGGTGGTGACAAAGACGACTTCCGGTATACTTATTTTGCCGGAAGACAGCAGTATTGCGCGCAAGACGCAGATTTCTTTGCAGCATATGCTGAATCGTGCCCGTTCAGCCTGTATCCAGTGTAGCTATTGTACTCAGATGTGTCCGAGACATTTGATCGGTCATCCGCTCCAGCCTCATAAAATCATGCGCAAGCTTGCCATGTCCGGCGATGTGACAAAGATTTTGGATGATAAGGATGTCCGGAATGCGGCCATCTGCTGTGAATGTGGTATTTGCGAGGAATATGCCTGTCCGATGGGACTGCAGCCAAAGCGGGTCAATCAGGTACTTAAAGGAGCACTCCGAGAGGCCGGTATCCGTTATACGAGGGAAGAGGCCGAGTATAAAGCGGACAGAAACCGGGAAGGCCGGAAGATTCCGGCAGGACGTGTGGCAGCCCGTGTCGGTGTATTATCCTGGTATGATTTGAAGATTGATTCATGTGAGGAAGGAGCACCGGAACGGGTGGAAATTCCTGTCAGCATGCACATCGGTGCACCGTCGGAGCCGGTTGTTAAAGTCGGCGATACGGTGACGGAAGGTCAGTTAATCGCACGGATTCCGGAAGGAGCCATGGGAGCGAATATCCATGCCAGTATTTCCGGAAAAGTGGTTTCCGTCGAAGGACGGATTATCATTGAAAGGACGGGGAGATGACGATGATTGAAACGGTAGGTTTTCTCGAACTGAATAGTATTGCCAAGGGTGTGGAGGCTGCCGATGCTATTTTAAAGGCTGCCCAGGTGGAACTGACCTTTGCAAAACCGGTATGTCCGGGGAAATATAGTATATTATTTACAGGCGAGGTTGCAGCGGTAAAGGCGTCACTGGACGCGGGAATGGCTGTCGGGGAGAGCCATGTGGTGGATTCCACTGTCATTCCAAGAGTCCATCCTCAGGTAATTGAAGCCATTAATCAGGCAACAGACTTTCATGGAACAGGCGCCATTGGCGTTATGGAATTTTTCAGTATTACAGCAGCTGTTTACGGCGCCGATGCGGCAGTGAAGGCGGCCAATGTGACCTTGCTTGACGTGCGTCTCGGCATGGGCCTTGGCGGCAAATCTTTTGTGGTCATGGCCGGTGATGTGGCTTCCGTAAAAGCGTCTGTGGATGCCGGCAGTGAAGAAGGCAAGAACAACGGTTTACTTGTTTCCAGCGTCGTCATTCCAAGTCCGCGTCCGGAAATTTTTGAAAGCCTGATGTAGAGGTGAACAGCGTGGAAAATGTTTTTGAAGATAAACAAAGAGTTATTCAGGAATATGTACCCGGCAAACAGACAACGATGGCCCATTTGATTGCCAATCCGAAAGAGGATTTGTACACAAAACTGGGAGTCATCACAGAGAATCGGGGTGCCCTGGGAATTATGACCATCACGCCAAGTGAAGCAGCCATTATCGGTGCCGATGTGGCGACGAAAGCGGCCGCAGTGGACATTGTTTTTGTGGACCGTTTCAGCGGTTCTTTGGTCATCTGCGGCGATGTTTCCAGTGTGGAAGCTGCACTGATTGCGGTCAATGACACGCTGGCCGATGTCCTCGGCTTCAGTCCGGCTCAGATTACCCGGACCTGATGGGAGGCATGATATGAAGAAATTAATGCTCATTGGAAAGGTGTCTTGTGGGAAGACGACCCTGTGCCAGTATTTGACAAATCAGGCGATTAACTATAAAAAGACCCAGGCGCTGGAAGTGACGGACAATATCATTGATACGCCGGGGGAATATGTGGAACGGCGCCAGTTTTACCAGGCGTTGGCGGTTACATCCCTGGGAGCAGATGTCGTGCTGCTTTTGCAGGACCCGACAGATATGACATTTACATTGCCGCCGGGACTTCAGGCCATGTTTCAAAAACCGATGGTGGGTGTCATTACAAAAAGTGATTTAATTAAAGATGAGACACAGCTTGTCCGGGCGGAAAAAAGCCTGGCTTTAGCCGGCGCACATCCTATTTTTAAAATATGCAGTATGACCGGTGAGGGTATTAAAGAGCTGGTCGATTATCTGACAGAAGATATTGAATAAAGGCTTCTCCTATAAGGGAAAGGGAGGCCTTTTTCTTTTTTATAAGGCAGATTTCCCGGCGGGGAATTTTCTCTTTGAGGGCAAGATTAAAAATTTGTCCCTGGGTGAGAGCTTCTCTGGCAAAGGGTTCGGGTACCATGCCGATGCCAAGACCTCCGGTGATTACCGGAACGATCAAATCGGTGGTGGCCAGTTCAATGTCCGGTTCAGGGGAAAGGTTATTGTCACGGAAAAACTGGTCGAAAAACTGGCGGGTCATCGTTCCTTTTTCCATAGAAACAAGAGGATAGTCCATTAATTCTTTCAGGGAAATTGTGCGGCCATACAAGTCCGAAAAGGTCTGACCGGCAATCATAATATCCTGAAAGTCCGTCAGGTGGGTGACCGATAAATCCTCATGTTTATAATTATTGTTTATGACGAGGACGGCGAAATCAATGTGTCCGTTCAGTATTTCCTGAAGCATTTCCGGAGTACTGGAATTGAAAAGCTTCATACGGATACCGGGATGCTTTTTACGGAAATCAGCGAGAATCGGTATCAGGTAGTGGTGCAGTGTTGTTTCACTGGCCCCGATGGCAATGATACCCTCTGAAAGATTTTTTGCTGCTTCCAGGCTGGCTTCGGCCTGAAAAATAGTTTCGCAGGCAGCGGCAATAGAAGTATAAAACTTTTTGCCCTCCGGCGTAAAACGAACGCCTTTTTGAGAACGGACGAATAAGGAACATCCCAGTTCCCGTTCCAGCGACTGAATGGCGTGGGTAACGGAAGGCTGAGTGACATACAGAGCTTTGGCGGCGGCGGTAATGCTCTGATATTTTCCAACGTAATAAAAGGTGCGGTAAAAATCAAAATTCATAAAAAAGAGTCCTTCCATAGATAGTATTAATGGAGTATATAAAATTCATTGATTTTATTTATTGTTTATTTTATAGTATAATTCCCTTCGGAAATAAAAGCAATAAGGGAAGGATGAAAAACATGATAAAAGATTTGACAGAAGGGAATCCGCAAAAGGTACTTTGGCAGTTCACCGTTCCGATGTTTATCAGTGTAGTGTTTCAGCAATTATATAATATTGCTGACAGCGTCATTGCCGGGAAATTTGCCGGAGAAGACGCATTGGCAGCTGTCGGGGCTTCTTATCCGATTACAATGATATTTATGGCGATTGCCGTGGGAAGTAATGTCGGCTGCGCCGTAGTCATATCTCAGCTTTTTGGTGCGAAAGAGTATGCAAAAATGAAAACAGCGGTATTTACAACGCTGCTGTCTTCGGTCGTTTTGTCAGCAGTCCTGATGGTTTTAGGACTTTTAGGGACCAGGGGTCTGATGGAAATGATTCATACGCCGGAAAATATTTTCTCTGACGGCGCCCTGTATTTAAGAATTTATGTCGGCGGTTTTCTTTTTCTCTTTTTATATAATGTCGCTACCGGTATATTTACCTCATTGGGAGATTCAAAGACCCCTTTGTATTTTCTGATCGGTTCTTCATTGGGAAATATCGCTCTGGATACATGGTTCGTCGCCGGCTTCCATTGGGGAGTGGCTGGTGTGGCATGGGCTACCTTCATTGCACAGGGAATTGCCTGTGTGCTTGCCCTTTTAACATTGGTAAAACGTCTTCGCGCTGTTGAGACGACAGAAAAATACGAGATATTTTCTTTTGTTATGTTAAAAAAAATCAGTCTGATTGCGGTGCCGAGTATTCTACAGCAGAGCTTTGTCTCCGTAGGAAATATTTTTATCCAGAGCCTTGTCAATTCCTTTGGTTCTTCAGTCATTGCAGGATATTCGGCGGCGATTAAGCTGAATACCTTTTCTATCACATGTTTTACAACATTGGGAAACGGCGTATCCAGTTTTACAGCGCAGAATCTGGGGGCCGGCAAGGTGGACCGGGCCCGGAAAGGATTAAGTGCCGGAATCAAAATGGGTTTGCTGACTGCAGTGCCATTTTTCATTGCCTTCTTTATTTTTGGTCAGAATATGGTACAATTATTTATGAGCGGAGATGCATCTGCTGTGGCCTTAAATACGGGTATTACCTTTCTTAGAATTGTGGCCCCATTTTATTTTGTCATTTCCATCAAGCTGGTTATTGACGGAATGCTTCGGGGAGCAGGGGCTATGGCTTCCTTTATGGTTGCCACCTTTACCGACCTGGTTTTGAGGGTGATTTTATCCTACATATTGGCGGCTACCTTTGGGGCGACAGGTATATGGATGTCCTGGCCGATCGGCTGGTCCATTGCCACCGCAATGTCAGTCATTTTCTACTGGCGTGGCAAGTGGGCAGATAAATTCAAAGCGCAGTAATTAACGGAAGGAGAGCTTTGGTATGGCAGAAAAAGTAATTATTTGTATTGGACGGGAATATGGCAGCGGAGGTCGTGAGATTGGCGAAAAGCTGGCAGAAAAATTGGGGATACCATGTTACGATAAAGTGTTATTAAAACAGACAGCCATCGATTCCGGGCTGGCCCAGTCACTCTTTGAAAATGCAGATGAGAAACGGACCAGTTGGCTTTTAAACGGATTTTGTTCAGGCAATCCGACGGCGGATGCGGCAATGATCACATCCATGGATTATCTGACCAATGACAGTCTGTTTATTATGCAGAGCCGCACAATCCGAAAATTGGCGGCGGAAGGTTCATGTATTTTTATCGGGCGCTGTGCTGAGTCGGTTCTGGAAAATCAGGAAAATGTACTGTCGGTTTTCATTCATGCAGACAAAGCTGATCGGGTAGAGCGGATTATGAAACGCCAGAAGATTGATAAAAAGCGGGCCGAGAGCCTGATGAATAAAATCGATAAACGGCGGGCAAGTTATCATAATTATTACAGCGAAGCCAAATGGGGACGGAGTGCATCCTATGATATGTCCATTTCCAGCTCCATGTTTGGTATTGATGGGACCGTAAATATGATTGCGGAGGCCGTGAAACATATCTGAATAATATTTAAGTAAAAAGAAACGCTGTGCGGGCCAATAATTGGTTCGCATGGCGCTTTTATTTTGCATAAGAATTGCCGGATGAAACATGTTGTGTTTTTGAAACTATGGTGGTATAATCAAATACAAATTCCGACCGACTGGTCGGACGGAAAAGAAAGACAGACTAGAATAAGCAGCAGAAGGAGGACGAAAAATGTCACGATTTAGTGTAAAAAGACCTTATACAGTCGTAGTGGGAGTCATTATTGTTATTATCCTCGGTTTTGTAGCCTTTACAAAATTATCAACAGATTTACTGCCAAGTATGAATCTCCCCTATGCGATTGTGATGACAACCTATCAGGGAGCAAGCCCGGAACAGGTAGAAACAATTGTAACGGGGCCCATCGAGTCGTCCATGGCGACGGTGAGCAATATTAAACATATCAGTTCCACATCCAGTGAAAATTATTCGCTGGTCATTCTCGAATTTAATACGGATGCCAATATGGATTCAGTAACGATCGAAATGCGGGAAAATCTGGATTTGATTGGTTCTTACTGGCCGGATGAGGTCGGAACGCCAATTATTATGAAGCTTAATCCGGATATGATGCCGGTCATGATGGCGGCTGTTTCCGGCGAGGGGATGACAACGGAGGAAGTCAGCAAGATTTATAATGAGAAAATCAGTCCGGATATTAACAGCATGGACGGCGTTGCGTCTGTGTCCGCTTCAGGATTAATTGAGTCTTCTGTACAGGTTCTTCTAGATGAGGAAAAAATTGCAGAATTGAATAATAAATTGACAGGGAAGATCAATGAGAAATTTGACGAAGCCCAGGATGAAATAGATTCAGCCAAGTCGGAGCTGGAGGGCGGTAAAGCCCAGTTGGAGAGTGGTAAGCAGGCGGCTGCAGAGCAGTTGGCCGGTGCGGAGAGTCAGATTTCGACAGCCCAGTCAGAGCTTGCAAAGGGTGATAATGAAATTGCCATAAAAAAGGCTCAACTTGAAGATAAGGAAGCCGAACTGCTTCAGATGGAAAGCATTTTAACAAAGGCGGAAGAGGAGTATCAGGGACTTCTTACACAGGAAAGTGAGTTAAATGCTCTGGCTGAACAGTATGCGGCCCAGGCAGCGGAGCTTACGGCGAAAAAAGCCGCTTTAGAAGCGGAGAAAGCTGCTCTGGAATCAGAGGAAGGCCAGGCGGCCTACAATGCCTTGGTAAATACTTTGGACAGTCTGCAGGCCTCCATTGATGAACTTCAGGGTAAGGAAAATATTTCTGAGGAAGATAAGGTACGGCTTGAAACATTGAAAACTCAACTGGCAGAGGTTCAGTCCCAGATTTCAGAGATTGAAACACGTAAAGAGCAGATACCGGCAGAATTGGCTCAGATAGATGCTTCGATTTCCGAGTTTACCGAAGCGGCGAAGGATGTGGCAGTGAAGCTGGCGGAGCTTGCCGTATTAAAAGAGACATTTACATCCCAGAGTGAATCCCTGGACGAGCTGCGGACCCAGATTGCCACCGGAAAGGCGGCTATTGAGCAGGGAAAAGCGGCTATTGCCCAGGCTGAGGAAGAAGTAGCTTCGGGAAAGAAAACCCTTACCCAGGCAGCGGCAGAATTAAGTAAAAATAAGGCATTGGCCACTGTGGAAATGAGTACGGCCCAGGCCCAGCTTGCCATGGGTGAAAGCCAGATTGAACAGGCTCAGAGCCAGCTTGACGAAACACGGGATTCAACCCTGGAAAGTTCGGATATCCGTAAGATATTGACCGTAGATATGGTCAAAGGTATTTTGACAGCCCAGAATTTTTCCATGCCGGCCGGGTATGTTACTGAGGATGGCCGGGATTATATGGTTCGTGTCGGCGATAAGCTGGGCAGCATCGAGGATATTGAAAATCTTGTATTAATGGATTTGTCCGAACAGGGATTGGGAACGATTTATCTGAAAGATGTGGCAGATATAGCCATTGTTGATAATAGTTCGGAAGTTTATGCCAAAATGAACGGTGCACCGGGAATTTTGATTTCGGTGGAAAAGCAGAATGGTTATTCCACCGCCGATGTGGCCCGTCGTGTCCGGGAATATATGGAATCGGATAAAGTGGCCGAATATGGAATTAAAATGACAGCGCTGATGGACCAGGGAATTTATATAGATATGGTGATTGAATCAGTGTTGAGCAATCTGGTTATTGGTGCTATTCTGGCCATTATTGTCCTTTTCCTGTTTTTAAAAGATATAAAGCCGACCTTTATTGTGGCAGTTTCTATCCCGATCAGTGTCCTTTTTGCCATTGTCTTGATGTATTTTACCGGAGTGACAATGAATATTATTTCTTTGTCCGGTCTGGCCCTTGGTGTCGGCATGCTGGTGGATAACTCCATTGTTGTTATTGAAAATATTTACCGTCTGAGAGGCGAAGGCGTCCCGGTGAAGAAGGCGGCGATTCAGGGTGCAAAACAGGTAATGGGTGCTATTATTGCATCCACATTGACGACGGTTTGTATTTGGGCGCCAATCGTATTTACGGAAGGTATTACCCGCCAGTTGTTTGTGGACCTGGTGCTGACCATTGCCTATTCTCTGCTGGCCAGTCTTGTAGTGGCTTTGACAGTTGTACCGATGCTGTCATCAAAAATGCTGAAAAAGAGTACGGACAAACAGTTTGCGTTTTTTGATAAAGTTTTGGATAAATATGAGGCGGCTCTTCGTTGGTCACTGAAACATAAAGCTGTCCTTCTGGCTGCAGTGGTGGCGCTGCTCGTGGGCAGTATGGCAGGTATCCTCACGAGAGGTATGGAATTTATGGGAACGACGGATTCGCCGCAGATTTCAGTCAGTGTGGCTCTGGATGATGAGACGACCTTCGATGAAGCCGTGGAAGTTTCCGATGAGATTATGACGCGGATTCAGACCATCGATGCGGTGGATGATGTGGGAGCAATGCTCGGTTCGGGCTTGAGTATGATGACTTCGATGGGAAATACGGCGACGGATTCCATTTCCATGTATGTTATTTTAAAGGATGACCGGAGTATGACCAGCAATGAGGTGGCCGCTGAAATTGAAAAAATGACGGAAGATATGGACTGCGAGGTTACAGCCAGTGGTTCTACAATGGATATGTCTGCACTTGGCGGTTCCGGTATCAGTGTCATGATTAAAGGGAAAGATTTGGATGTTCTTCAGGAAATTGCTTCGGATTATGCGGAAGAATTGAAGAAAATCGAAGGGACGGTAGATGTTTCTGACGGCCAGGAAAATCCGTCGCCGGAGCTTCGGGTGACCGTCAATAAACAGGAAGCCATGCTCCATAATCTGACAGTGGCACAGGTTTATCAGCAGGTAGCAGGGGTAGTTGCATCTTCAACATCTACAGCCACTTTGTCCACGGATACGGAGGACTACAGTATTTATGTCCGGGATGAAGCCAATGAAAATGCAACCCGGGAAGATGTGAAAAATCTTGAATTGACAGCGACCAATGCAAAGGGTGAAGAAGAAAAGGTTATTCTCTCTGATATTGCGGAAATTTCGGAACGAACGGGACTTTCATCTGTCAGGAGAGACGGACAGCAGCGCTATATCAGTGTGAGCTGCGGCGTGGATGATTCCCATAATACAACTCTGGTAGCCAATGAATTTAAGAGGGTTATTGAAGGCTATAATCTTCCGGAAGGATATACCGTTGAATTTTCCGGTGAAACCGAGTCTATTAAGGAAGCCATGGAGCAGCTGCTTCAGCTTCTTGGTCTTGGTATTGTCATTATGTATCTAATCATGGTAGCCCAGTTCCAGAATCTCTTGTCTCCGTTTATCGTTATGTTTACGGTGCCGCTGGCCTTTACCGGAGGATTTCTTGGACTGCTGCTGACAGGCAACATTCTGAGTGTCATTGCCATGGTTGGTTTTGTTATGCTCTGTGGTATTATTGTTAATAACGGTATTGTTTTCATTGATTATACGAATCAGCTCCGGCAGGAGGGACGATCCAAAACGGAGGCCCTCGTAGAAACCGGACGGACACGTATGCGTCCGATTCTTATGACCGCGTTGACAACGATTCTTGCCATGTCCACCATGGCACTTGGCTTTGGTGACGGAAGCGATATGGTCCAGCCGATGGCTATTGTAACGATTGGCGGTATGATTTACGGTACATGTCTGACATTGTTTGTCGTACCTGCAATTTATGATATCTTTAATCGGAAGGAAATCATCGAAGTGGAGGAAGATGAGGATGAGTTGTAATAAAGACAGTTATCCAAAAGCCATTGCAGTTTATGAAGCTGTATTGAGGCTTATGAGAGATAAGCGGAATATTACTGCTATGACAGTTTCTGAGATTGCCAGAGAGGCAGGAATTGGCAAAGGAACAACCTATGATTATTTTTCTTCAAAAGAAGAAATCATTGCGAAATCTTTAATCTATGGCTATCGAAAACTCATCGATACGGCCGTAGAGCGAATGAAGACCTGTGAAACACTGAAAGAAAAACTGGCATCTCTTCAGGTACTGGCTGATTGCTCAGGAAATATTAATTCCTTTATGGAAATGGCGGAGAAGCTGGCAAAAAACTGGGATAAAATGCAGGATTATATTGTTAATGCTTTCGAGTATGAAAAAATTCATGTACTATATATTGAGCGGCTTGTAGATGATCTGACGGAGGCAGCACGAAGAGAGGGACTGATCGGGGATAATGCGGATAAAGATTATGTTCAATGTGTTTTCATGTCAGCTTTCCAGAACATTGTAGGGCCTGTTCGCCGTGTGATGGTCAGGGAAGGATTGGTCAGCAGAGAAACCTGGATGGACTATTTATATCAAATGGTTGCGACAGCACTGGTTCAACAGGATGAATAAATGGGTTCTTTTTTAAATCTTTTTGCCATACTGAGAAAAATGAGGTATAATGAAAAATGAGGTTTTAGAAAAGGTATGGTGAATTTATGGATATTCGATTGTCGGTGACTCAAAATCAAATATTGTCCCAGAAAATGATACAATCGATGGAAATACTTCAGATGAGCTCTCAGGAATTGAGTGAATATATTAAAGAAGTTTCATTGGAGAATCCGGTAGTTGATATTGAAGATGCTTATGAATCGCCGGATAAGGCCGGAGATTTGGTAAAAAAGCTGGAGTGGCTGGATTCCATTGACGAGAGAAACCGTATTTATTACCGTCAGGAATATGGCGGAGAGGATTCGGATGATAAGCGCTTAATGGATTACAGCGAAAATATGGGTGAGGAGTTGTCAGAGTACCTTCTTCATCAGTTATTGACAGTGGATTTGACGGATGCACAGTATGATGTGATTCAGTTTATGGTCTATTCCCTGGATTCAAAAGGATATATGGAAGAAAATCTGGAGGATGTCGCGGCGCGGTTTGATACGGATGTTGCTTTTGTAGAAGATCAGTTAAAGCTGCTGCAGGGACTAGATCCGGCGGGAGTCTGTGCCAGAAATCTTCGGGAATGTCTGCTTTTACAGTTGGACAGAGAAGTCCAGGAAGATTCGGTTGCCCGGAAAATTGTTTCGGAATATCTGGAATTATTGGGAAAGAACCAGCTTCATGTGATCAGTAAAAAAATGAAACTGCCCATGGATCAGGTCATTGAGGCGTGTAATCATATTAAAGAGCTAAATCCGAAGCCAGGCAGTGGTTTTGATGCCCGTGGCCATTTGAAATATATCACACCGGATGTTACGGTAGTGAAGCTGGCAAATTATTATGAGATATTGTTAAATGAATATACATATCCTAAAATTGGAATTAATCATTTTTATAAGAAGATATTGGAGAGCGAATCCTCAAAAGAGACGCAGACCTATATCATGGATAAAATCCGTCAGGCTGAGTGGATACAGAATTGTATCGGACAGAGAAATTCCACATTAATGCGGGTTTCAAAATGCATCGTGGACTATCAGGCGGATTTCTTTAAGCTGGGTACCGGTCACTTAAAACCTCTGCGGCTTCAGGATGTGGCCGAGATTCTGGAAGTTCATGAATCTACGGTCAGCCGGGCTATCCGGGATAAGTATCTTCAGTGTGCCTGGGGAATCTTCCCTTTAAATTATTTCTTCTCAAAGAGTATTGCCGCAGGAAACAGCGGCGGTAAGATCACTACCGAGCAGGTAAAGAAACTGATAGCAGCAATTATCGAAGAAGAGGATAAGAAAAAGCCGTTGAGCGACAGGGTGATTACAGAACGTCTTGTGGAGCGGGGCGTAAAAATCTGCCGTCGTACCGTAGCAAAATATCGGGAAGAAATGGGCGTCAAAGATGCCAGCGGCCGAAAGAGTTTTCAGTAAAATAGAGGGCAGAATATGTGAGATTTAAAAGTAAGAATCATTGATGCGTCAATGGTTCTTATTTTATTTGACGGGGTTAGAGATTGGGCGTATAATTTCTTCAAGAATTTTGAGAAAAAACAGGAGCAAGACAATGACAGACAGATTATATGAGAAAAATCCTTATATCCGGGAATTTGATGCCCGGGTAGTGGAATGTGAAGAAAAAGGTAAAACATACAGAATACGGCTGGATAAATCCGCTTTTTTTCCGGAGGGCGGCGGTCAGCCGGGAGACAGGGGCTGGATTGGTGAAGCCGTGATTTCAGATACTCATGAAAAAGATGGGGAAGTGTGGCATTATGCGGACAGACCGCTGGATGTTGGTTCAGAGGTTCAGGGAAGGCTGGACTGGGAATTCCGTTTTTCAAATATGCAGAATCATGCAGGGGAACATATTGTTTCCGGTTTGATTCATGAAAAATACGGCTATGATAATGTGGGATTTCACATGGGAAGTGAAGCCATCACGTTGGATATTAACGGCGAACTGACGGAAGCCCAGGTTCGGGAGATTGAAACGGAGGCCAATCGGGCCATTGAGAAAAATATTCCGATTCAGGCAACGATACCACTCAAGGAAGAACTGGCCGGGATGACCTATCGGAGTAAAAAGGAATTGGACGGAGATGTACGGATTGTGGAAATTCCCGGATATGACCGGTGCGCCTGCTGCGGTACCCATCCTTTCCGAACTGGAGAAATTCGCCTCATTAAAATTTTGTCGGTACAGAATTATAAGGGCGGCGTACGGATTTCTATGCTTGCCGGCAATCGGGCGCTGATGGATTATCTGGAAAAACACGACAGTGTTGTAAAGATTTCCCATTTGCTGTCGGCAAAGACAGGGGAGATTTCTGAGGCGGTTGAGCGGCTTCAGAGAGAGATCGGCGATTTGAAGTTTAAAATGGTTCAAATGAAAAAAGAAATGCTGGCCGCAAAAGCAGCAAATCTGGTCATTTCCGGAGAAGCAGTTTGTGTTCTGGAAAATGAACTGGAGGGAAATGAGCTGCGGGAATATGCAAATCTCCTTTCTGAACGGGCTGAACGGGTTCTTATTCTCGCAGAGGGCGGTGGCGGAAGATACCGTTATGTGCTGATTGATGGAAAACAGCAGGCAAAGGAATTCGGACAGAAGATTCAGACATTGTATGCAGGCAAAGGCGGCGGCACTCCCCAGATGATCCAGGGGACATTGGCCGGAGATGCGGCGGAGATTAAGCAGTGGTTTGAAAAAACAGGATTGTCCGAAAAACTCTGAAGTCAGAGAAGATTTCAGGCCAGAATGTCCGGCGGTATCGCTTCCTTTGTGTAAGTGTAGGCGGTAAATTGCTGATTTAAATCACAGGTGGCGAGAAAAACATCTTTGATGTCCGATATGCCGTAAATCTGAAGTTGGTTGTTCAGCCATTTTTCATCTTTGCCGGAAGCCTTTAAATTTTTTGGCATGATGTGGCCGTCAATGATGATATTTGCGACCAGAGTATCTCTGTCCGGAGTCAGTTGCATATCGCTGGGGGTCAGAGGCCGATTTCCGCTTTTTGGCAGAAAGCTGATATGGCCATTTTCTTCCAGAATAGCGGATTCCAGTTGGGAAATGTCAAAATATCCGTTGATACGGCACTGGGCCAGAAATTCGTTTAGGTCGATTTTGGCTTTACGGAAGTTTTTCTCAAAAAGCTGTCCGTTATTTAAAAGAACGGTTGGCCTTCCGGAAATAATTCTCCGGGCACGGATAGATTTGCTGCTCCACCAGGACAGGAGCAAGGCGGCCAGGGCGTAGACAATCATGGCAGTCATAGGCTCCACAAAGCTGTCATCCAAAGAGGTTGCCATTTCAGCGGCAATATTGCCAATGGTAATACCATTGACATAGTCGAACATGCTGAGCTGGGAGAGCTGACGGTATCCCATCAGTTTACACAGGATAAAGAGTTCGACAATAGAGGCAATAGAAAGTACAATAATATAAAGAACTTGCATAAAGATTCTCCTTTTTGAGAGATAATTCATTTTTATAGAAGATATTATGTATCAAATATGGAAAAAGTATGCTAAAATAATAAAGAATTCAAGGTGAAAATTTAAAGATATCCATATAGAAGGAGGAAAGAGTTGAATGAATACAATATATCTGGATCAGTTGACGACACTTGTGCCTAAGGCCGAAGGTGTAGAAGAAGCGATGGCTGCTTCGGCAGGCATGAATGCGGACAGTGTTCAGAGCATGGTAGAAGATACAAGAAGTCGGCTGAATAAATTATTTCATGGACCAGGTCCGGAGGCCGTTGTTTTTACACCGGGCGTTGAAGCTGCTTTGGACACAGTTATTCGGAGTCTTTTTAGAGACGGAGATCATGTGCTTATTTCATCAATGGAAAATGATGTGGTCATGGATGCATTAAATGATATCGGACATGAGGCAGATCAGAATGTTTCCGGCGGTGTGGAATATACACGGATTCCATGCAACGAAAAAGGACAGCTTATTTTATTTGATCCTCTGAAAGGTGAAAAGGGGTTTGATGCGATAGAAAAGTTGATTCGTCCGAATACTAAGGCGGTAATTGTTAATCACGCTTCGGAAGTTTCAGGTACAGTGCTTCAGGCAAAGGAAGTGAGTGAATTCGCCAGAAGACATGGTCTCCTTATGATCGTCAATGTGGCCCAGACCGCTGGCTGTGTTCCAATATTTATGAATATATGGGGTGTTGATATTATGACATTTTCCGGAAGTAATGGTCTTTTTGCTTCTGAGAAAATCGGAGGTTTCCTGGCCAGTGAGAGGGCGCAGGCCCTTCTCGGCGGTGCGGATATGCGGAAAAAATTTGAACAAAATCCGCTGGATACGGCATCCGTTGCAGGACTTCATAAAGCTTTTGAGTTTATTGAAGAAAAAACACTGCATACCCTCAGCCGTGCAGGACAGAAACGGGTTGAACAGTTTATTCGTAAAGTGCAGCATGTCAATGGTGTGCATATTATTGGACCGGGATATAAAGACCGGATTCCGGTAATTTCTATTCAGACAGATTTTATGGAAGAAAAAGAACTGGAAGATGCTCTCAGAGATGAGTATGGAATTATCATGTGTTCCGGTCTTCACCAGGCGTCGGAGGCGCATAAAGCTTTGGGCACTTATCCTAGAGGAACGGCAAGATTTTCGTTTAACTATTATACGACGGAAGAAGATATTGATAAGGTGACGCAGGCATTGTGGCAATTGACCGTGCGCAGCGATAAGGTATCCGACGTAAAGCGGATGCCGAAAGAATAAGAACCGACGGAAAAGCAGACATAAAATGGAGGTAAGCAAGATGACAAAGACAATTATCAACGCAAAAAATGCGCCAGCCGCAGTTGGACCTTATGTGCATGCAGTAAAAGCAGGAAACTTCGTATTTACATCCGGACAGATTGGATTGATTCCTGAGACCGGTACACTGGCCGAAGGTATTGTTGCTCAGACAGAACAGGTATTAAAGAATCTCGGCGCCGTTCTTGAGGAAGCTGGGGCGACCTATTCAGATGTGATTAAAACGACGGTATTTTTGGATAATATCAATGATTTTGCAACAGTCAATGAAATTTATGCGAAATATTTTACAGGAGATGCACCAGCTCGTTCCTGCGTGGAGGTTGCAAGCCTTCCGAAGGCGGCCTTGGTTGAAATCGAAGTCATTGCAGTGACAGAATAGTGTAAACAATTTCTGAAAGTTGTTAATTCGATAACAACAAGTAGGTTAAAAGTAACAAAAAAATGGCGTAAATTACTTTACTTCTCGTATAAATTGAGGTAAAATAGGTGTAGCGATAAGCGTTAATACAGATTTGAAGTTAAAAAATTATCAAATGTATTAATCAAAAAACAAAAATATAATGAAATAGCAGGAGGGCACTATGAAAAAAGTATTTATTGTTGGCGCAGGACAGATGGGATTGGATATCGGACAGGTTTTAGCTAAAACAGGCTATCAGGTAGTATTCAATGATATGTCTGAAGAAATTTTAGCAGCTCAGGTTGGAAAACTTGAAAAGAGCCTTGATAAGATGGTTTCCAAAGGCAAAATGACAGAAGAGAAAAAAGCTGAAATTATGGGTAATGTATCTACATCTGTTAGTTTAGATGCTGCAGCAGATGCTGACCTTGTTATCGAAGCTATCGTTGAAAATGTACAGGTTAAAAAAGATTTATTTGCAAAACTTGATGCACTCTGCAAACCAGAGACGATTTTAGCAACAAATACATCTTCTATTTCCATTACTGAAATCGCATCCGCTACAAAACGTCAGGATAAAGTGATTGGTATGCACTTCTTCAATCCGGCTACAGTAATGAAATTAGTTGAAGTTATCAACGGATTAAATACATCCAAAGAAACTTTTGATACAGTTTATGAACTTTCCAAAGAAATCGGCAAAGATCCTGTAGAAGTTAAAGAAGGACCTGGTTTCGTTGTTAACCGTATCCTTATTCCTATGATCAACGAAGCAGCTATCGTTCTTGAAGAAGGACTGGCTTCCGCAGAAGACATCGATAAATCCATGAAACTTGGATGTAACCATCCAATGGGACCTCTGGCCCTTGGTGATTTGATCGGTCTGGATACATGCTTACATATCATGGATACTTTCTATGCTGAAACATGTGATTCCAAATATCGTGCATCCCGCCTGATGAGACAGATGGTTCGCGGCGGCAAACTTGGAAGAAAGACTGGAGAAGGATTCTTCAAATATTAATTCTTTTATCTAAAATAAAAATTGATACGGTCAGGGAAATTTCCCTGGCCGTAATTTTTGCTTTACTTTTTGGTGTTTATAGCATAAAATGTAAGAGTATGTAAACGTGTCTTAGTTTACACTTGTTGTACGAATACTTTTAAGGAGCTGAGATTTTATTATGGTTAAAGCAATCGTTGGCGCAAACTGGGGAGATGAAGGAAAAGGTAAGATTACCGATATGCTTGCAGAGGAATCGGATATTATTGTCAGATTCCAGGGCGGAAGTAATGCAGGTCATACCATTATTAATGACTATGGCAAATTTGCTCTTCATATTCTTCCATCAGGCGTTTTTTATAACCACACGACCAGCGTTATTGGTAATGGTGTGGCTTTGAATATTCAGAATTTGGTCGATGAAATCGATTCTCTTGTAAAACAGGGAGTTCCGCAGCCGAAGATTCTCGTGTCAGACCGGGCACAGATTCTTATGCCGTACCATATTCTGTTTGACCAGTATGAGGAAGAACGTCTGGGAGGCAAGTCATTTGGCTCCACGAAATCCGGTATTGCACCATTTTATTCAGATAAATATGCAAAGACAGGTTTCCAGGTCAATGAACTTTTTGACGATGAAGCTGTGTTGAAGGAAAAGGTTTATCGGGTACTGGAAACAAAAAATGTACTCGTAGAACATTTATATCATAAAGCTCCGATCGATCCGGAAGAGATTTTCCAGGAACTTCTGAAATATAGAGAAATGATTCGTCCGTTTGTATGTGACGTTTCTGTATTCCTGCGGGATGCCATTAAAGACGGCAAAAAGATTTTGCTTGAAGGCCAGCTTGGTTCTCTGAAGGACCCGGATTTTGGTATTTATCCGATGGTAACATCCTCATCCACACTGGCTTCCTACGGTGCGATTGGCGCTGGTATTCCGGGATATGAGATTAAAGACGTAGTTACCGTTGTAAAGGCTTATTCCAGTGCAGTAGGTGCCGGAGAATTCGTCTCTGAGATTTTTGGAGCTGAGGCCGATGAACTTCGTCGCCGTGGCGGTGATGGCGGTGAGTTCGGTGCAACGACCGGACGTCCGAGACGTATGGGATGGTTCGATGCGGTGGCTTCCAGATATGGCTGTCGTATGCAGGGTGCAACAGAAGTAGCGTTGACTGTTTTGGATGTTCTTGGTTATCTGGATGAACTGCCGATCTGTATCGGATATGAGATCGATGGTAAGGTAACACGGGATTTCCCGGCGACACCGCAGCTTAAAAAGGCAAAACCGGTTTATACAACTTTGCCTGGATGGAAAACAGAGATTCGCGGTATTACAAAATATGAGGACCTTCCGGAAAACTGCCGGAACTATATCGAGTTTATTGAAAAAGAGCTGGAAGTTCCGATTACGATGGTTTCCAATGGACCAGGACGTCATGAGATTATTCATCGTCAGAGCAGCTTGACAAAATAAATAAAACTTCATCTGTTGGCAGGATACAGATGTGAGAGATAAAAGGCATAAAGGTGTTTAAAAACATCTTTATGCCTTTTTATTGTTGTGAAAATTTTGACAAATCAGAATGTTAAAAAACTTAACATAAAAATATGGAATATTTTTAACCTATGTAAAAAGTTGGCATGGAAATTGCCTGAAATATAACATGAATATATAAAATATGTTAATAAAAACAAAAGATTGTGGAAAATAAACAATCATTAGTTTACAATTCACACAATTTGTGATAGAATAGCTTTGACAGTGGAGTTAGAGAGAGAATGTCAATAAGGTATTCCTTTCGGCTCTTTTTATGGTTTACAAGGGCTTTTATTACGGGAGTCCATAAAAAAGGAGGAGAAACTATGAAAAAGATGACTAAGAAATCATTGGCAATTGCCTTGACTGGAGCAATGTGCCTGGCATTGGTTGGCTGCGGCGGCGGAAGTAAAGAAACAAAAGCCGAGACAAGTGCAGAAACAACTGCTGAATCAGGCGCAGAAACAACTGCAGCTGCAGAGGGTGCGGTGGATCTGAATGCTTTGACATTGGATGAAATCACTGAAAATGCAAAAGCAGAAGGTCATGTAGAATCTGTTGGTATGCCGGATGAATGGGCAGATTGGGGATCTTTGTGGGCTGCAATGAATGATACATATGGTATTGCTCATAATGATACAGATATGAGTTCTTCTGAGGAACTTCAGATGTTCTCAACAGAAGGAGAAAACGGAACAAAAGATATGGGTGATGTTGGTTACGGTTTTGCAGGTCAGGCTGTTTCTGAAGACCTTGTTCAGGGTTATAAGACATCCTATTGGGACAGTGTTCCGGATTGGGCTAAAGGCGAAGACGGCAAGTGGATGGTTGCATACACAGGTGTTACAACATTCCTTGTAAATACAGATCAGGTTGATAAAGTACCGACATCCTGGCAGGATATCCGTGAAGGCGACTACAAAGTTGCCCTTGGACCTCTTACCGGTGGTAACGCACAGGGTGCATTTATCGCTTCTGCTTATGCATTCGGCGGTGACATGAACAACCTTGAACCTGCTTTTGAATTCTGGAAAGAAATGGCTGAAGCAGGAAGAGTTAATACACTGGATATTACACAGGCTAACTTTGAATCCGGTGAAATCGCAGTGGGCGTTGTATGGAGCTTCCAGGGTATTCCTTACAGCAAAAACATTGACCAGTACAATATGACAGCAGTTGTTCCATCTGATGGATCTCTTCAGAATGGATACGCATCTGTTATTAATAAATATGCACCACATCCAAACGCAGCAGCTCTTACAAGAGAAGTAATGTTCAGTGATGAAGGTCAGACATATCTGGCTCTGGCTGGTGCTATTCCAACAAGAGAAGATTTTGAAATCGCAGAAGAATATGCAGATCAGGTTATCAGCAAAGATGAAGTTGCAAATGCAGTTCTGATTTCAGATGCAGAAGCATATTCCGCAGCTTGTGAAACAGCAAAAACACGTTGGGATGAAGAAGTAGCTCCGTTGCTTGTACAGTAATTATTTTATAATCTAATCTGAGTTCGTCTATGGGGGTGCAAATTCCTGCACCCCCATTTTTAGATGATAAAACAGGAATCTGGCGCATCCAGGTAAAGAAAACGATAGCATAGGAGTTGAATTGAATGAAAAGGAAAACGTATATATATTTACTTGCGTTAGTGCCATTCTTGATCGTTGCGATGCTCTATGAGATTGTACCTTTGATCACGGTCATTCTGAAGAGTTTCCAGTCCGATGGGGGAACAGGCTTTACGCTCGAAAACTATCAGGCTGTGTTTTCAAAATTACTTTATCAAAAAGCAATTCTTAACAGTTTGAAAATATCATTGACATCGGCTATTATCGGTATTATTATCGCCTTTCTCGGAGCACGGGCGGCACACCAGCATCAGGGAAAATTGAATCATATATTTATGGCGGTATTGAACATGGTTTCTAACTTTGCCGGAATTCCTCTGGCTTTTGCATATATGATTCTTTTGGGAAATGCCGGATTGATCGTTAGTATTGGTAAAGAATTCGGAATTGATATGCTGGCGAATTATAATTTGTATACAATGAATGGAATGAGTCTGATTTATGTATATTTTCAAATTCCGTTATCCACACTTCTTTTAATACCGGCTTTTGACGGTGTGCAGAAGCAATGGAAAGAAGCCTGTACTCTTTTAGGTGGTACTCAGGGACTTTTTTGGAGAAAAGTCGGTGTCCCTGTATTAATGCCGAGTATTCTCAGTACATTCAGCGTTTTGTTTGCCAATGCTCTGGCCGCCTATGCAACAATTTACGCATTGATGATGGACAATATTGCCCTTCTTCCAGTTCAGATTGCAGGCTGCTTTACGGGCGAAGTCAGAATCCGTGCAGGTCTCGGCGGTGCATTGTCTGTTGTCATGATGTTAATCATGGTCATCATGATTTTGATTACGAATGGTTTAAGCAAGCAATTCCAGAAGGGAGGCAATAGAAAATGAAGAAGAAAAATCCAGGTTCTATAGCCGTTATGCTGCTTGTTATGATTTATTTATTAATCCCTCTGGTTATTTCCATTATTTATTCTGTATTTAAAAAATGGACGGGAATTTTGCCGGAAGGTTTTAGCATTGGCAACTATACATCGTTGTTCTCAGACCCGAATTTCCTTGCATCGGTTGGACGTTCCGTTGGAATGTGTATCGTGCCAATTCTGCTGACGATTATCATCGTTTTATTGGCACTGTTTGTTACGACGATTTACTTTCCGAAACTTGAAAAATATGTACAGATTATCTGTATGATCCCATATACTATTCAAGGCGTTATTCTTTCTGTCAGTATATTGTCTTTATATGTAGGAACGAAGTCTATTCTCAGTAACCGTATGGTTATGTTGATGGGAGCATATTGTATCGTGATTTTACCTTATATTTATCAGGGTATAAGAAACGGAATGCGAGCCGTTAACATGCTGACGTTGATTGAAGCGGCTGAGATGCTCGGAGCTTCTAAGATTTATGCCTTTTTCAGAGTTGTTGTACCGAATATTATTTCGGCAATCATTGTATCATCACTTTTGGCCGTTGGTATTATCTTTGGCGATTACGTTCTGATTCGTAATCTTGCCGGAACCTCTGCACCGAATATGCAGATTTTCCTTTATCAGACAATGAAGAGTGATAGTACAAAGGCTAGTGCTGTATTTGTAATTATTATGTTTGTAACCTTTGTGATTACGGCAATTGTATTATTCCTGAAGAGCCGTGAAGGTAAAGACAGAGTACAGAAAAAATAAAGGAGTGATGAGAAATGTCATATATTCGATTTGAAAATATAAGTAAAAGCTTTGGAAAGAATGAAGTTCTGAAAAATATTGACCTGGAGGTAGAAAAGGGACAGCTTGTTACCCTGTTGGGTCCTTCCGGTTGTGGAAAAAGTACATTGCTCCGGTGCCTGTCAGGGTTGGAAACAGTCACTTCCGGTAAGATTTATCTGGATGGCAAAGATATCACTGACGTGAATCCAAAAGACAGAGATATCGGTATGGTATTCCAGCAGTATAGTCTTTTCCCAAACATGGACGTGGCTCAGAACGTGGCTTTTGGCCTGAAATTAAAGAAAGTACCGAAGGAAGAAATTACAAAGCGGGTGGAAGAGATGGTAGATATTGTTGGTCTGTCCGATCATCTGCATCATTATCCGGCGCAGATGTCCGGTGGTCAGCAGCAGCGTGCCGCCCTGGCCCGGGCGATGGTAACTCATCCGAAGGTATTACTTCTTGATGAACCATTATCCGCTATCGATGCATTGCTTCGTCATTCTCTCCAGGTTGAAATTCGTCGTATTCAGAAAGAAATGGATATTACAGCGATTTTCGTAACCCATGATCAGGATGAAGCTATGGTTATGTCCGACGTTATCCATCTGATGTATAAAGGTAAGATTGAACAGTCGGCCGCACCGACTCAGATGTATACCCAGCCGGTATCTAAGTTTGCGGCAACCTTTATCGGTCATTATAACATTATGCCTATGGAAGATTTCCAAAAATTAACGGGCAAACAGGAAGATGCCAAGGATGTGGCTTTCCGTCCGGAGATTGTGGAGATCAGTACCCAGCCGATAGAAAAAGAAGGTTATCTGACGATGAAAGGAAGAGTTTCCGTCAGTCTTCCGCATGGTAATGTTCTTCGTTATGCAGTTATTTGCGGTGATAAGCAGGTGGATGTGGATGTATTATTCAAAAAGGCTACATTGATTGAAAATAATACGGATGTTTACTTGTCTCTTAAAGAAGATGATTGTATCTTCTTATAAAAATAAAGCGGAGCTGTCGCATCGATGATTAGCAAATCACAGGTGCGGCAGCATTTTTTTGTCTGTTTTACAGAGATTTTGTCGATGAATGATGATTGAAACAGTCTCTGGTATTATGATAGTATAGATTTATCCGGGAAGCCTTTCTGGCTGACCGAAATATAAACTCTTTTTTATCTTAAAAGCTTTATTCAAAGCGGTTATCCAAAATGAATGGAAAAAGAAAACAATAAATGATCAGGAGAAGGGAGAAATGTGCATGCCGAAGAGCTTAAAGGAATGTTTTCCAATGATACGGAGCAAGGAGGAAATCTTAAAACAGATGAATAAAGAAAAGAATTTGAAAGAAACATTTGACAGCTGGAAACTGGAGGAACAGAAAGAATTTCTGGATATCTGTACCGGTGTCCGGGGCGTCAAAATACTCTATGACGCATTTTTTAAAGAGGTCATGAATCCGGAGTATGCGCCACAGAGAATGAATGAGTTTCTTTCACTGCTTTTAAAAGATTCTGTACGAGTGATGAGTGTGCTTCCGAATGAATCGACCCGGCTTACAGATGAAAGTTCATTGCTGATTATGGATATTATTGTGGAGTTTGAATGTGGCGGGATAGCGAATGTTGAAGTGCAGAAAATCGGTTACTTATTTCCCGGACAGCGCAGCGCCTGCTATTCAGCAGATTTGTTGCTTCGACAGTATAAGAGACTTCGGGATGAGAAAAAGAAAGCGTTCAGTTACCGGGACATCCAGACGGTCTATACGATTGTACTTTTTGAACAAAGTCCGAAAGAATTCCAGGCTTATCCCGGCATTTATCGCCATTGTTTTGAACAGAAGTCAGATACAGGAATTGAGTTTAAAATGCCTCAGAAATTTATTTATATACCCCTTGACATCTTCAAGAAAAAACAGCAGAATGAAGATGGAAAGATACATAATAAATTAGAGGCATGGTTAACATTTTTTTGCAGGGACGAGCCGGAAATGATCCTGAGACTCATTGAGCAGTATCCGGAGTTTAAAGCTTTGTATGAAGATGTTTATGAATTGTGCCGGAATGTGGAGGGCGTTGTGGAGATATTTTCAAAAGAATTGCTGGAGATGGACCGGAACACAGTAAAACTGATGATTGATGAAATGCAGGAAGAGATACAAAGGAAGGAGCAGGCCATTCAAGAACAGGTTCAAGCCATTCAGGAGAAAGATAAGCTATTAAAACAGCAGGAAGAAGAACTTACATTGATGAAGCGGCAAAATGAAAGTTTTGCACAGCATATCGCAGAACTGGAAAAGAAGTTAGTGGAGAAATAAGAGGATGAATACACGAAAGAGAAAAAAGGGCAAAGCTGTTATGTGAAAGCTTTGCCCTTTATATGTGACAATTTTTTCGATTCTTTTTATAAATTCTTCAGTATTTATACATCATTTTTTCACAACTTCCGCATATAATAGTAAGAGTAGAGAAGGTCAATGGGGAAACACTTTTTGGAAAGGGTGAATATAATAATTAATGGATAGAGAAGTTTATTACGAGAACAATAATGTTCTTGATATGAAAGATTATGAAAAAATGATAGAATCCATTCAGAATGCACCGGAAAATCGATTGAGTAAGGTTAACAGAGTCCGGAAAATATATTTTAATGACGAGATTAATTATCTGGAAGACGGTATGGATGCGGATTCTGGAGATAAGGATGTTTATAGTATTGTCATGGTGAATTTTGATACAGAACATTTAATGGTTGAGAGGAAAAGCCGCAGGTCTGGTATGGTCTATAAGGATTATGCTCCGATTACCGCAAATGAATGCCGTAGAATTTTCAGAGGTGATGTTCGCTGGCTGAAAGAAAGCCAATATTCCCTGCTTAGAAATTTGTATTTGGAGATTACAGTCAATCTCAGAACGATTGGTGTCGTCGTTGACTATGAACGTCAGAGGTTTAAAGTACATAACAGCAATGATTACATACAATTTGATTTATCGGTTCGTTCCATTTATGGAAGAAAAGGGGATTTGTTGGCGGATCAGCTGGATATGAAAGAACGACTGGATGCGGGGCATGTCATCATGACCTACAAACAGAGCATTCATATTCCACCGATATTCAGATCTGTACTGGCTCTGGTGCCGAAAGCAGAAGTTTCATAATTCAGAATGGTCAGGGTATTTTGTCCTGAAAAAGAAAAAGGGAATTGTCGGGAAATAGACAATTCCCTTTTATCACATATTTAAAGGTAGTGCTGTTTGGAGTGAAAAAAATGTCTGAAGTATATACTTTTAAATAAAATTTTCAGGGAGGATGTGACTCTTAAGAGCCATATTCTCCCTGCTTTGTATAAGAATTATCCAAGTAAGTTTTCAATAACAGCCAGCAGCTCGTCATTTTTATCCGGCATCATAATGCAGAAACGGAAATATTTGTTGTTCAGAAACGGAAAATCGGAACAGTCCCGGATCATGAGTTTTTCATGAATGGCCGCCTCAAAAACATCCATGGCTGTCACATCGTCCTTGAGTATTTTTAAAAGGATGAAGTTGGCCTTTGGCGTATAATAGGTGACACCGCTGAAATCGTCCAATTTCCGGCAGATTCGGTCTCTTTCGGAAGAAATGAGCTGCCGGGTCTGGGCGATATAATCTTCGTCGGTGAACATGATTTCTCCGGCAATGGCGGCCAGTGTATTGATAGCCCAGGGGTCCTGATGTCCGACAACTTCTTTGACCAGGTCCCGATTGCCGCAGATGGCATAGCCGAGACGAAGTCCCGGTGCGGCAAAAAATTTGGAAACACCCCGAAGAACGATGATGTTATTATAATACTGGGACAGAGGAATTGCGGTGATATCCTGTATGTCTTCAGCAAATTCCACATAGGTTTCATCTACGAGAACATAGATCCCGTTTTCTTTACAGATATCAAGAATCTTACGCATGTCAGAGCGGGAAATAGCTGTAGATGTGGGATTGTTTGGATTGCATATGATCAGCAAATCGATGGTTTCGTTTAACTGTTTGGCAAGCAGGTCCACATGGACAGAAAAACCATGGCTTTCATCCAATCGATAATACCGGGAGGTACCGCCGGCCAGCGTAACTTCACGTTCATATTCGGAATAAGTCGGTCCGAGAATGAGCGCTTTATGTGGTTTTAAGATCTGGATAAACAGGGAAATAAGCTCCGTGGAGCCATTTCCAACAATAATATTTTTAAAATCAGTATCTACGTAGGAGGCGATACATTTTCTCAGGGAAGTATATTCCCGCTCAGGATAGCCGGTGATCGCATCAATACGTTCAGCCAGCGCACAGCGCAGTTTTGGAGAAATACCGATAGGGTTGACGTTGGCGGCAAAACTGGTAATTTCTTCCCTTGGGATGTGGTAGATTTCCTCGATTTTCTCAAGGTCGCTGCCGTGAAAATGTTCGGATTTTTGTGTCATAATATTACTCCTCATTACTTTTTGTTGCACCAATATTCATTCTAGTGGTATAATCTATATTAGTACATTTCATTTAAAAATGCAAATGATAAACAGGAGAGAAACATTGAAAGAAAAGATAAATTTATTGTCTAAAGGAATATTTGAATATGGCTGTCCGGATATTCGGGTTTCAGAAAAATCGATTTTTCTGGAAGTTGAGGCCGGAAGCCGCTTTTCGGGAGAATTTCGGGTCTATGCAGTCAACGGCATCGACGTGAGGGCGAAGGTCTTTTCTTCTAATAAACAGATGCACTGTGCGGAAACGGATATTATTGGAACGGATAACCGAATCCATTTTACGTTTATGGCGGATAATATGGAGCCGGGAGATAAGGCAGAAGGTCATATCAGCATCATCAGTAACGGCGGGGAGATTCAGATTCCTTACAAGGTGTCTGTGCGTTCACCTTACTGTATGACAAGCATCGGCGAAGTAGGAAACCTGGAGGAATTTTCCAGACTGGCTTCCGAACATTGGCAGGAGGCTGTGAATTTGTTCAAATCTGCGGATTTCCCGAGAGTTTTTCTGATTAATAAGATTCACGCCCATATTTATGAAAAGTTGATGAAGAGCCGGAATATTAACCAGGCACTGGAAGAATTTCTTTATACATTAAAGAAAAAACAAAAGGTAACGATTTCGGTGACTCAGAGAGAAATCGTTCTGAATAATCTGTCTGAGGCCCTCAGTGACAAGCTGGTTTTGGAGAAAAATACCTGGGGCTATCAGGAAATTTATGTTCATGCCGAAGGCGATTTCCTGAGTGTTTATAAAAAACGTTTGACGACCCAGGATTTCCTTGGAAGTTATTATGAATTGGAATACTTTATTAATCCGGAATTTTTGAAACGGGGATATAACTATGGCCGGATTATTTTGTCAACATTTTCCCAGTCTATAGAGATTAAGGTCTGCTGTCATCAGGAGGTTTTCCGGGAAGATGAAGAACCGCGTGCTTCCATTCGCAGCAGTATTTATCATATTGAACGGCGCTATCTGGATTGGAAGGCCGGAAAGATCGATCCGGATACATGGAGCAGAGAGACCCGGGAGGATGTGGATTGCTGTCGAAATACCAGCGATGATGTGCGCTATGCTCTTTTAGAGGCGCATTTTTTAATGACTATCGGTGAAGAAAACAGTGCGAAAGACATTATGAGCCAGATTAATGGCCGGGAGCTTCGCAGAAATTCCATGTTGGAATATTGTTACTTTATGTATATTACATCTCTGTACCGCAGAGAGCCGGATTATACCCACTATGTTATCACGCGGATGTGGGAATATTATGAGGGGCAGTGTGACCGATGGGAAGTTCTGTGGATGCTGCTTCAATTGGATGAGCGGCTTAAAAACGGCGGTATCCAGACATTTAAACGTTTGAAAGCAGAATTTGAACGTGGCTGTCACAGTCCGGTCATGTATCAGGAAGCGCTTCGGATGGCCAATGAGGATCCGTCGATGATTCGGGAGATGGATGATTTCGAGGCCCAGTTACTTTACTGGGGAACCCGGCATGATGCTTTGGGGACACAACTGTTGTATCAGTTTGCAGATTTGGCTGCCCGGGAAAAAACCTATAAGCCGATGGTGCTCCGGGCGTTGATGCGCCTTTGCGAAAAACATGAGAACAAAGAGCTTTTAGCTGCGGTATGCAGCCTGCTTATTAAAGGAAATAAAACGGATACAAAATATAATGAATGGTATCTGAAAGGTATTCGTTATTCGTTGAAACTGACCCGTCTTTATGAGTATTATATGCTTTCGCTGGATGAAGCGAAGGTTATAGAGCTTCCGACGGCAGTGCTTTATTATTTTAATTATAATAATCAGTTAGACTGGACACGTAAGGCATTTTTATATTGCTATATTATCCGGCATCGCCAGAGCCTGGAACGGATTTACTATTCCTATGACAACATCATGAAGGCCTTTACCTATGAACAGCTCAGTCTGGGTCGTATGGATGATAAACTGGCGGAACTTTACAAATTTTATATTACCCGTGATAAGATGAATAGTAAGCTGGCCAGAGAATTGCCGGATATTATGTTTAAACATCAGATTCAGTGTGCCCATCCGGGAATTGTCAGTGCCGTAGTGACCATGCGGGAAGTCAATCGGGAATTCATATATCCGGTGACCGGCGGAAAAGCTTACGTGGATATTTTCATGGATGAATATAATATTGCCTTTGAGGATTCTGAGGGCAATCGGTATATGCGCACAGTGGATTATGCGATGAACAAGCTCATGGATGAGTCAGAATTTATCAAGGACTGTTATGAAATGTGTCCGGATAATTCCAAAGTGCTTATGAACCGAAGCGAGAGGGCTTTGAAATATCAGATGATTGACGATACGTCCATTGAGATTTTTAAACGGACGCTGAAGATTCATTCGATCTGTGATGAGTATCGAAAAAATATTTTAAAGAACCTGATCGATATTTATTACGAGAATTATGAGGGGGAAACCCTGGAGAAATACCTCATTCGTCTGGATATTCATCTTCTCGGCAGCGAAGAGCGGGGAAGTATTATTGAATACTATATTCAGCGCGGCTTTTATGAGAAAGCCTTCGAAGCCATCAGCGAATATGGTTATGAAGATATTCGGGATAAGCGGCTGATGCGGCTGACATCCAGAATGATACGGAAACGGAATTATGAGGAAGATGCCCTGCTTTTGGAGATGGCCTTTTATACATTTAAAGCGGGAAAATATGACGAGATCATTCTGGAATATCTGAACCGGTATTATCTCGGAACGACAAAAGATTATATGGATATCTGGCAGGCGGCCATTGGCTTTGAGGTGGAAGTTCACCAGCTTGAGGAAAAAATGCTCTGTCAGGTACTTTTTACGGAAGATATGGTGGAAGAGAGCGGACCTGTCTTTGATTCTTATTACCGGGTACATCCGAATATCAAAATTGTACGTGCTTATCTGGCTTACAGCGCCTACAGTTATCTTGTTAAAGATACGGAGCTGAAAGAAAACATATTCCAGTATATGGAGATTGAGATGGACCAGATGGAGCGGGGCAGAGATGTATGCAGTCTGGCTATGTTAAAATATCTTTCGGGACATGATTATGGCGCCGGCCAGTACAATGGCTGGATTTGCCGGGAAGTGCGCCGTTTTATGAGTCGGGGAGTGATGCTTCCGTGGTTTAAGTCGTTTATGAATCTGACGGATATCCCTCAGGAGCTGGCGGACCGGGTATTTGTGACCTATACGACAAATCCGGCCCATACGGTGAAAGTGAATTACCGGATTGATTCAGAACAGAAGACCGGTGAATGGAAAGAAGAAAACATGCAGAGTGTTTATGGTGGGATTTTTGTCAAATCCTGGACATTGTTTGCAGGTGAAAAACTGACATGGCAGGCACTGGATGATGACGGCGAGGATATTATTGTTACTGAAAATCAGGAAATTGTACAGGATATTGACGGAGAACGTCAGCCTGTCAGCGGTATGGATTACATCAACCGGATGATTCTCCAGAAGGACTTTAATGATTACGATGCACTGTATCGAACCGCCAGTGAATACAGCCGCAGGAAGGCGCTGGCCGAAAAAGTGTTTGAACTACTTTAGAGAAGAGGACGTGTCTATGGACAATCGAGTGAAAGAACTGATCATCGGATATGATTTATGCAATGATTATGTCCAGATCAGTTGTTATAATCAGAAAACACAGGATATGGATACGATTTGCTATATCGGAGAAAAAATGCTGGACCGGGTGCCCGCAGTACTCTGCCGGCTTTATGAGGACCGTTCCTGGGTCTGCGGTTATGATGCCTGGAAGGCGGTCAATGAACATCGGGGGACTCTGGTAGAAAATTTCGTGGATGCGCTGGAACCTCAAAATGCCATTATGGTGGATGATGACTTCTATTCAAGTGCCGAGCTGGTGCGGATTTTTATGACGGAAAGTTTGAAATTGCTGACTAAGTATTATCCTCACTGGTGTGTGGGGCAATTGACTATTGCCGTGGAATCCCTTGGGAAAAATACGGTGGAAGCTTTAAAAGCGCTGTGCGGCACCATGGGTTTTGATGAAGAGAGATTAACAGTGATCAATCATGTATCGGCCTATGAACATTATGCGCTGAATCAGAAAAAAGAATTGTGGCAGCACGATGTGGGGCTGTTTGATTATTCTCAGCGTGGCATGACTTACTATCATCTGGCGATTTCTAAGAAACGAATGCCGATTGCGGTTATGGCAACAACAGTTCCGCTGACCGAGTATTTTGACGGCAGTGAGATTGGCCAGGCAGCACCGCCGGAATTGGACCGGAGATTTTTGGAAGTTGTCCGAAAGGTGACAGCCAATAAGATTATCTCGACGGTTTATCTGACTGGTGAAGGATTTGAAGGAAACTGGGCAAAGATTTCTTTGAAAAATCTCTGTCATCACCGGAAAGGTTTTATCGGTTCCAATATTTTTTCGCGGGGTGCCTGCTATTACAGCCTGATGGCAGCGGGCCTGTTGGAGGAGGGCAGCTTTGTTGCCCTCAATGAGGATGTAATATCAAAAACCATATATATTCGCGGCAGCAAAAAGCGGGAGATGGCGAATGAGGAAATCGTACAGGCCGGTCAGGTCTGGTACGATGTTCAGGCCGAAGCGGATTTTATTACCGACGGTATGGATCATGTGACGATTCATCTGATGGATTATCTGAGTCGCCGGGAGCGTTCCATTCAGATCTCTTTGGCGGATTTTAAAGAAGAAGAAAAACGTCCCGATAAGACGGGACATTTTAAACTTTGTCTCCGATTTGATGACCCGGCCCACTGTCATGTATATTTAAGCGACAATGGTTTTGGGGAGTTTTATCCTCCGTCGGAAAAAACGGTGGAACAGGTATTTGATATTTATGACGAAACCCTGGAGGATAAAGAGGTTCATGAGCCGGGAAGATTGATTTTGACTGACGGCGGACGAAATACGGTGCCTTACTATTTTAGTCTGAGCGGCATACGTGTTTATAGTTTGGAGCAGCTTTGTTATTATATTTATCATCATGTATATACGATCAGCGAAGAAACTTTCGACGATGATCTGTTTTATTGGATTGAAAAAAATCTGGGCGAAAAGGCCTTGGTCAAACGGCTCAGAGAAGCAAAGAAAAATCAACGGACGTTGAAAGAGATGGTTCGTCTTGTTCTGATGTCTGTAGATTACTATTCGAAAGAAGAGATAAGCCAGCTTCAGAAAATCATTGAAGAGATTGAGATGCAGAATCCGGTGGAAACGCGAAAGGTAGAGGCGGACAATTACCTGCGTTACGGGCGGCCGCTGGAGGCTCTGGCTGTCTATAAAAAAGTGGATTTGATGATGGACGATTCAGAGGAAATCGTGACAAAGGAGTTCCGGGGAAATGTTTATCATAATATGGGGATTGCCTTTGCACGGCTGGCTAATGGGGAAGCGGCCCTGGCCTGTTTTAAGAAGGCTTATGAGTTAAACGCTTCCGATCTTTCAAGAGATGCCTGGCTGAAAATGTTAAAGATTCTTGATAGAGATGAAGAGATGCTTCAGGAGACAAACCGAATGATTCTTCCGCCGGAAACTGTCGGACGGATTGAACAGGAGATTTCCGAGGCCAGGACGGAGTTTGAAAAACAGCCGGTGTATGAGATGATGGAAAAGATAAAAGACATTCACAGTGAGAGCCAGTGGGACGACATTTGTCCGGAGGTGCTTTTGTGGCTGGAGAAACAGAAAGGAGAATATCGGAATTGTTAGATGCAGATATATTAGTCGATTCGCCGATCATTGCAGCAATTAAAGACGAATCAGGACTTTCCGAATGTTTAAAAACCGAATGTCAGGTGATTTTTATTCTCTTTGGAAATGTCTGTAGTATTGGTGAGATTGTAAAAAAGGTGAAAGAAGGCGGAAAAACAGCAATTGTTCATATGGATTTGATCACGGGCTTAAGTTCTAAAGAAATCTCTGTGGACTTTATAAAGAAAGCAACCCAGGCTGACGGAATCATCAGTACGAAGCCGATGATGGTAAAACGGGCAAAAGAACTGGGACTTTTGACGATTCAGCGGTTTTTTATTATTGATTCCATTGCCCTGGAAAATTCCAAACGCCAGATTGAGGTCTATCATCCGGATTGTGTGGAGATTATGCCGGGAATCATGCCGAAAATTTTAAAAGATATCCGCAGTTTTGTTAATGTGCCGGTGATCGCAGGGGGACTTTTGACGGATAAAAAAGATGTCATGAGCGCCTTATCCGCGGGAGCGGATGCCATTTCCACGACCAACAGAAACTTGTGGAAAATGTGATAATTTCGTTGCATTTAAAGAACAGAAGTGCTATGATAAAAATATATATGTGTAACGCTTTAGAGAGTGAGAGAGGCGAAATGGATAGTCGGTGAGACTGTCTGTTTCGCCTTGCATTTTATTAAGAGAGAGGGAAGAATGATGACAAAAAATTTTGCACACAGAGGATTCAGCGGAAAATATCCTGAAAATACCATGCTGGCCTTTGAAAAAGCCATTGAAGCGGGAGCTGACGGCATTGAAAATGATGTTCATCTGACAAAAGACGGTGTTCTGGTCATTATCCATGATGAGCGAGTGGACCGGACGACCGACGGCACCGGCTGGGTAAAGGATTTTACCTATGAGGAGCTGGCAAAACTGGATGCTTCCTATACATTCAAAGAATATGGTTTTCAGCACATTCCGACATTGAGAGAATATATGGAACTGGTCAAAGATAAGGATATCATTACTAATATCGAATTAAAAACCGGTGTGTTTGAGTATGAAGGTATTGAAAAGAAAGTTTATGATATGATTCAGGAATATGGCTTAAAAGATAAAATGATCATTTCGTCTTTTAATCATTTTTCCATTCTTCGTATGAAAGCCATTGATCCGACGATCAAATGTGGTCTTTTGGAAGAATCCTGGTTGATCAATGCGGGAGCCTATGTGGCTTCCACCGGTGTAGAATGTTATCACCCAATGTATAAAAATATGACACCGGAAGTGGTGGCGGAAATCAAGTCCCACAACCTGGAAATTAATACGTGGACAGTGAATGAGAAAGAAGAGATTGAGGAAATGTTTGAGCGGGGCGTGGATTCGGTCATTGGAAATTATCCGGATATCGTCCGTGAGATTCAGAAAGCATATCGATAAAAGTGCAGGAGGGAGAAAAAATGTACGATATTATCATCATTGGCGGCGGCGTGGCCGGTTGTGCGGCAGCGAGAGAGTTATCACGTTATAAAGCCAATATCTGTGTCGTTGAAAGGGAAGAGGATGTCTGTGCAGGAACGTCCAAGGCCAACAGTGCCATTGTTCATGCAGGGTATGACGCGGAACCAGGCTCATTGATGGCAAAATTAAATGTTCAGGGCAATCAGATGATGGAAGATGTGGCAAAGGAACTGGATTTTCCGTTTAAACGGATTGGTTCTATGGTTGTCTGCGTTCATGAAGAAGATATTTATATGTTGGAAGAGCTTCTGGAACGGGGAAAGAAAAATGGTGTCAAAGATCTCCGCATCGTCGATGCAAAGGAAGCTCATGAACTGGAACCGAATCTGACTGAACAGGTGGTGGCTGCGCTCTATGCACCGACAGGAGGCATTGTATGTCCATTCGGCATGACCATTGCCTTTGCGGAAAATGCAGCAGTCAACGGCGTTAAATTTAAATTAAATACGGAAGTTCAGAATATTGAAAAAATCGATGGAGGCTATGCGCTGACCACAAATAAAGGTATTCTTAAAACAAAGGTTGTTGTCAATGCGGCAGGTGTTTATGCAGATCAGTTCCACAATATGGTGAGTGAAGAAAAGATTCATATCACACCGCGTCGGGGCGATTATTGTCTGTTGGATAAGACGGCCGGAAATCATGTGTCCCATACGATTTTCCCATTGCCGGATAAATTTGGTAAAGGTGTTCTCGTGACACCAACGGTTCACGGAAATCTTCTTGTCGGACCGACGGCTATTGATATCGAAGATAAAGAAGCAACAGCGACGACCCGGGAAGGACTGGATTTTGTTGTCAGCAAAGCGGGAGAGGCTGTGGCAGGGCTTCCGATGCGTCAGGTGATCACTTCCTTTGCAGGACTTCGTGCCCATGAGGATCATCATGAATTTATTATTGGCGAAGCGAAGGATGCCAAGGGCTTTGTAGATGTATCCGGTATCGAGTCTCCGGGACTTTCCAGTGCTCCGGCCATCGGTTTGATGGTGGCAGACATTGTTTCAAAGATGATGAAACTGGATGAGAATCCGGACTTTATTGCAACACGCCGGGGCATTTTAAATCCTTCTGAGCTGAGCAAAGAAGAACGGGCGAAATTGATTGAAGTGAAACCGGAATACGGCAACATTATCTGCCGTTGTGAGATGATCACAGAAGGTGAGATTTTGGATGCGATTCACCGTCCGGTGGGCGCCAGATCTTTGGACGGTGTAAAACGCCGGACCCGTGCCGGAATGGGACGGTGTCAGGCTGGATTTTGTTCACCGAGAACCATGGAGATTCTGGCAAGAGAGCTTCATGTGAGCATGGCAGATATTACCAAATCCGGCGGAGATTCCAAACTCATTGTCGGTACGGTAAAGGATAGATTATAGAAGGGATGGTGGAAGAAATGTTAAATTACGATTTAGTCATTGTCGGCGGCGGTCCGGCCGGTCTTGCAGCAGCAGCTTCTGCGAGAAAAAATGGTCTTGAAAGCATCATCATCCTGGAAAGAGATCATGAGCTTGGCGGTATTTTGAATCAGTGTATCCACAATGGTTTCGGTCTTCATACCTTTAAAGAAGAGCTGACCGGACCGGAATATGCGGGACGTTTTATTGATGAAGTGGCAGATTTAAAGATTGAATATAAATTAAATACGATGGTTATGGATATCTCGGAAAATAAAGTGGTAACGGCCATGAACCGGGAAGATGGTCTTTTTGAGATTCAGGCGAAGGCTGTTATTCTGGCTATGGGATGCCGGGAACGTCCGAGAGGTGCGCTGAACATTCCGGGTTATCGTCCGGCAGGTATTTATTCGGCCGGAACAGCACAGCGTCTGGTTAATATCGAAGGCTTTATGCCGGGCCGGGAAGTTGTTATCTTAGGTTCCGGTGATATCGGATTGATTATGGCCCGCCGTATGACACTGGAAGGGGCAAAGGTCAAAGTCGTTGCAGAACTGATGCCATTCTCCGGCGGTCTGAAACGAAATATCGTTCAGTGTCTGGATGACTTTGGTATTCCGCTGAAATTAAGCCATACGGTGGTTGACATCGATGGAAAAGAGCGGGTCAAAGGCATTACTCTGGCAGAAGTGGACAGCACAGGCAAACCGATTCCGGGAACGGAAGAGCATTATGACTGTGATACGCTGCTCCTTTCCTGCGGACTGATTCCTGAGAACGAATTGTCCAGAGGTATCGGCGTGGATATTGAACCGGTGACCAATGGCCCGGTGGTTAATGAAAGTCTGGAAACAAGTGTGCCGGGTGTCTTTGCCTGCGGCAATGTTCTTCATGTTCATGACCTGGTAGACTTTGTTTCTGAGGAAGCGGCCACAGCCGGACGGAATGCGGCAAAATATATTCAGAACGGCAGCAGGGAACCGGAGACAAGCCATGAAACCGTAGATCTCTGTCCGCAGGGCATTGTCCGTTATACAGTGCCTAAGACGTTGAATGTGGACCGGATGGATGATGAGATTACCGTACGTTTCCGTGTAGGTGCCGTACAGAAAAATTGTTATGTATCCACATACTTTGACGACGAACGGGTGATGCGCCGGAAGCGTCCGGTAGTTGCCCCTGGAGAGATGGAAGAAGTGAAGCTTAAAAAAGAGCAGCTTTTGAAATATCCGGATTTGAAGCAGATTATCTTTAAAGTCGAGGAGGCGTAAGAATATGGAAAAAAGAGAATTAACATGTATCGGATGCCCTCTGGGCTGCGCCGTGACAGTAGAGATGGAAGGCGGAGAAATCCTTAAAATTACCGGAAATACATGCAAGCGGGGCGAGGAATATGCGCGGAAGGAAGTGACCAATCCAACACGTATCGTAACATCGATTGTTCGGGTGAACGGCGGCAAGATTCCGATGGTTTCTGTAAAAACAAAATCGGATATTCCGAAGAGTAAGATTTTTGACTGTGCAAAGGCACTTCAGAATATCCAGGTAGAAGCTCCGGTGCATATCGGTGATATCATTGTAGAAAATGTCGCTGATACGGGTGTTTCCGTGGTAGCAACGAAAAATGTAGAAGCTTTGTAAGAAGCATGAGCCTGGTGGTGATGAAATGAACATGGAAGTATTACAAGCGATAAATGAATATCTCCACACATTTTGTATTCCTGTTGTATTGATTCGTCTGTTGTTGGCGACGGTCTGCGGCGGTATCATTGGTTTTTTCCGGAGCGTAAAAAAACGGGGGGCCGGATTTAAGACCCATATTCTCGTGTGTCTCGGAGCAACCCTGATCATGATGACCGGTGAATATACATTCCGGTTTGTATCTAACGGAACCGGCGATGTGGCCCGTATGGCGGCCCAGGTTGTCAGCGGTGTCGGCTTCCTGGGAGCGGGGACGATCATGGTGACCGGACGGAATCAGATCAAAGGGCTGACGACTGCAGCGGGACTCTGGGCCTGCTCGGGCATCGGTCTGGCCCTTGGCATTGGATTTTATTCCGGAGCCATTATTGCTACGATCATCGTATTTTTTGTTTATAATTACATGCAGAAAATCGACGAGTATGCTTACGAACATTCCCGGGTCTATGATTTATATGTGGAGTTTGAGTCCAGGAAATATATTACACCGTTTATGTCGGCTGTGAAGGAAAGAGGTTTTAAATTCCTGAGCCTGGAACTTAGCAAATCCAAGAAAAACAAGGACGATATTGTCAATGCGACCATGTCATTAGAAGTCAGCACCAAATCCAAAGGGATCGATGTACATACCTTTATTGAAGGCCTTGAAGGCGTCAATTCGGTAGAGGAAATGTAGGGCTTGACTTTTTGGATGATTTTGAATAGAATGTATTTTATATAGCAAATGTGATGAGAAAGAGGAGTAGGAACTTAACCTTTACAGAGAGGATGGCCCGGCGGCTGAAAGACCATCAAAAGAAGTGGGTTTCGAAGGTAGCTTTTGAACAGGACAGGTGAAACGTTGGTAAGTAGCCGGTCACGGGTGGTTCCGTTAAAGACTGAAGAGATATACGGGAGCAGTATTTTTCCGTATAATTAAGGTGGTAACGCGAGCTTTCGCCCTTATGGGGAAGGCTCGCTTTTTTTCGCGTAAGGCACGAACCGTGTGTGAGGCGCGAACAGAGTAAGAAGATGAGGAAATCGAACAGGAGGAAAGAAAGATGCAGTTGGAGAAAACCTACAATCCGGCGGCCATTGAGGATAAGCTTTATCAGAAATGGCTCGACCATAAATATTTTCATGCGGAGGTAGACCGGAGCAAGAAACCGTTTACAATCGTGATTCCGCCGCCAAATATCACAGGGCAGCTTCATATGGGCCATGCCCTTGACAATACATTACAGGATATTTTAATCCGTTCCAAACGAATGCAGGGATATAATGCCCTCTGGCAGCCGGGAACAGACCATGCGAGTATCGCAACGGAAGTTAAGATTCTGGAAAAGTTAAAAGAAGAAGGTATCAGTAAAAAGGATCTGGGCCGGGAGGCTTTTTTGGAGAGGGCCTGGGACTGGAAAAAGGAGTATGGCGGACGTATTATCAGCCAGCTTAAAAAACTGGGTTCTTCCTGTGACTGGGACAGAGAGCGTTTTACCATGGATGAGGGCTGCAACAAGGCCGTTGAGGAAGTTTTTGTTCGTCTCCATGAAAAAGGCTTAATTTATAAAGGTGCAAGAATTATCAACTGGTGTCCGGTATGTAAGACATCGATCTCCGACGCGGAAGTTGAATACGAAGATCAGGCCGGACATTTCTGGCATATCAATTATCCGGTGGTTGGGTCTGATGAAATGGTAGAAATCGCTACAACCCGTCCGGAAACCATGCTGGGTGACACGGCAGTAGCTGTACATCCGGAGGATGAACGCTATAAACATCTGATCGGTAAGAATGTCCTTCTTCCAATTGTGAATAAAGAGATTCCGGTGGTAGCAGATGAATATGTAGATAAGGAATTTGGAACTGGAGTGGTTAAGATTACTCCGGCACATGACCCAAATGACTTTGAAGTGGGTAAGAGACACAATCTGGAACAGATCAATATTATGAACGATGATGCGACCATCAACGAAAATGGCGGCAAATATGCCGGAATGGATCGTTATGAGGCCCGGAAAGCTATTGTTGAGGAACTGGATCGACTTGGTCTGCTCGTACGGATTGAGGATTATAATCACAATGTAGGTACTCACGATCGCTGTAAGACGACGGTAGAACCTCTCATCAAGCAGCAGTGGTTCGTAAAAATGGATGAACTGGCAAAACCAGCCATCGATGCGTTGAAGAAAGGCGATTTAAAATTCGTTCCTGAGCGTTTTGACAAGACCTATCTCCACTGGCTGGAAAATATCCGTGACTGGTGTATTTCCCGTCAGCTCTGGTGGGGACACCGGATTCCGGCTTATTACTGCCAGGACTGCGGCGAGATCATGGTGGCCCGCAAGGCGGATGCACCGACTGTATGCTGCAAGTGCGGCGGAACTCATATTGTTCAGGATGAAGATACACTGGATACATGGTTCAGCTCCGCTCTGTGGCCGTTCTCCACATTGGGATGGCCGGATAAGACGGAGGATCTGGATTACTTCTATCCGACAAATGTCCTTGTTACCGGTTATGATATTATTTTCTTCTGGGTTATCCGTATGGTATTCTCAGGGCTTGAGCATATGGGCGAAGTTCCATTTGATACGGTACTGATTCACGGTCTTGTGAGAGACTCCCAGGGACGAAAGATGAGTAAGTCCCTCGGCAATGGTATTGACCCTCTGGAAGTTATTGATAAATACGGTGCTGATGCACTGCGGTTTACCCTTGTTACGGGTAATGCACCTGGAAATGATATGCGTTTCTACTGGGAGCGGGTGGAAGCCAGCCGTAACTTTGCAAATAAAGTGTGGAATGCATCCCGGTTTATGCTGATGAACTTCGAGCAGGCTGAGGAAGCAGGCATTTCCATCGATAATGTCACATTGGATGATCTGACTCAGGCAGATAAATGGATTTTATCTAAAGCCAATACCCTTGCCAAAGAGGTTACGGCCAATATGGATAAATATGAACTGGGTATTGCCGTTCAGAAGCTTTATGACTTTATCTGGGAAGAATTCTGTGACTGGTATATTGAGATGGTTAAACCACGTCTCTACAATAATGAGGACACAACGAAGGCAGCAGCTCTCTGGACTTTAAAGACTGTTCTTATCCAGGCATTGAAGCTTCTTCACCCATATATGCCATTTATTACAGAAGAAATCTTCTGCAACGTTCAGGAGGAAGAAGAATCCATTATGATTTCTTCCTGGCCGGAATATAAAGACGAATGGAATTTTGAAGCCGATGAAAATGCGGTGGAAACCATTAAAGAAGCTGTCCGCGGTATCCGTAATGTGCGTACAGGAATGAACGTACCGCCAAGCAAAAAGGCAAAGGTTATCGTTGTTTCTGAGAGCGAGGATGTACGCGGGATTTTTGAGGACGGCAGAGTATTCTTTGCCACATTGGCCCACGCCAGCGATGTGCTGATTCAGGCCGATGAAGCAGGTATCGAGAAAGATGCCGTATCTACAGTGATTCATCAGGCAGTTATTTATATGCCGTTTGCCGAATTGGTAGATATTGCTGAAGAAAAGGCCCGTCTGACCAGGGAAGTAGAAAAGCTTCATAAAGAAATTGCCAGAGCGTCAGGAATGCTGAATAACCCGAACTTTGTCAGCAAAGCGCCGGAAGCGAAGATTCAGGCAGAGCGGGATAAGCTGGAAAAATATACCCAGATGTTAAAGCAGGTTGAAGAACGATTGGAAGCTTTAAACGGATGATGAATGAGATTGTTGAATATTTGTACAATATCCCCCGGTTCGCAAGGACCGGGGGTCTTGAACAGACCCGGGAGCGTCTGAGACTTCTTGGAAGTCCGGAAAAAAGTTTTCATTATATCCATGTGGCGGGGACAAATGGCAAAGGTTCTGTCTGTGCCTATATGGAATCCTGCCTGCGAGGCTTTGGTTTTAAGACAGGTTTGTTTACATCCCCGCATCTGGTCCGCATTAATGAACGGATTCGTATCGATAATGAGGAAATCAGCGATGAGGACTTTGCCGAAGCCTTTTACAAAGTGAAAGCTTTGGTGGATGCCCAGATGGTCCAGGGAATCGCCCATCCCACTTTTTTTGAGTTTATTTATCTTATGGCTATGTGCGCTTTCCAGAAGGCCGGAATTGAGTATGGTGTCATCGAAACAGGCCTTGGAGGCCGACTGGACCTGACCAATGCGGTGGAAGCGCCGGAGCTGACAGTGATTACATCCATTGGACTGGATCATACGGCCATTCTCGGTGATACGATTGAAAAGATTGCGGGGGAAAAAGCAGGAATCATCAAGCCGGGAGTACCTCTTGTCTATCTGGCTTCCCGGCCGGAGGCGGCCCGGGTGATCGAGGCGCGGGCTGAAGAAATGTTTGGACCAGGCGAGGTATCGGAAATCAATAAAGATGGCCCGGAACGCCGGCTTTGTTATCCGGTGAGACCGGACTGGATGGAAAGTATTTCCGCAGAGGCGGGCCGGATTCGTTTCTCTTTAGTGTGTCCATATTTTCAAAAGTATGATATAATGCTTAATACCAATGGCATGTATCAGGTGGAGAATGCGGCGTTGGCGGTAACCGGCATGGAGGTTTTAAAAGAGTCTCTGGGCTGCCGCAGACCGGAAGCAGAGTTTCAAAAGAAAATCCTGTCAGGGATTGAATCGATGACCTGGCCGGGCCGGATGGAATCTGTGGGTGAAAATATTTATGTGGATGGAGCCCATAATGACGATGGTATCCGGGAATTGGTGCATTCCATTGAAAGTGTCTTTCCAAACAAAGATATTTATCTGGTATTTGCCGTGGCGGAAGATAAGGATTATCAGGAAATGGTGCGCCATTTGTGTTCACTGAAAGGGCTGAAAGGGGTCATTGTCACAGAGATTGACAATGGACGCCGCAGAGACTTCCATGAAGTGATGGAAGATTTTCAGAAAAACTGGCATGGAAATATTCAGGGTACATATAATGTAAGTGAGGCCATTGTAAACGGACAGGCATGGAAAGGAAACGATGGTATCCTCATATGCACAGGCTCGCTCTATCTGGTTGGCCATGTGAAAGAGCTTCTGGGAGGAGATTTAGATGATTAACTTTGACGAAGAACTAAAAAAATACAAACCGAGTCTGGAAGTGGATCAGGCGGAAGAGGCGATTCAGCGAAACGACCTCAGAGATGTGGTAGACATTGTTGAGGAGATGCTTCAGGAATTCCGCAATGATCCAAAGCGCTTTAAGCAGTTTTAGGAGGGACGTCTATGAATTGTCCAAAATGCGGCACGCCCCTTGAAAATACATACCGTTGTCCGAAGTGTGAATACGAAGAACCAACGATGAAACGGATTATCCGGGCTTCCAATTATCACTATAATGTGGGATTGAGCAAGGCTAAAATCCGGGATTTGAGCGGCGCGATCACTTCACTTCAGATGAGTTTAAAATATAATAAGCGAAATACAGATGCACGGAATCTTCTGGGGCTGGTTTATTTCCAGATGGGAGAAACGGTGTCTGCTCTGAGTGAATGGGTCATCAGTGTCCATTTTCAGAGCAAGGGAAATGTTGCCCGGAATTATATTAAAAAAGTTCAGAATAATCAGGGGCAGCTTCAGGTGATCAATAATACGATTCAGAACTATAATCTTGCTTTAAAATATCTGGATGAAGGTAATGGAGACCTGGCGATTATCGAACTGAAAAAAGTGGTGAATCTGAATCCGAATTATATTCGGGCCTACCAGCTCCTGGGACTTTTGTATATCCAGCATAAGCAGTATTCTGCGGCGAAAAAGATATTATCCCGGGCATTGAAACTGGACCGGAATAATATTACGACGGTCCGCTACATGAATGAATTGGTCGGATATTCCCGGCAGAAACGCAAAGGCAAGGATATTGAACGGGAAAGAGCCGCCTATGTTCAGATTAAAGACCCGAATCCGATCGTTATCGAGCGGACATCCGGCGGCTATACGGATTTTAGTACAAGCACCCTGTCCTTTGTCAATATTTTGATCGGTATTATTATCGGCGCTGCGGTAGTCGGTTTGTTGGTGGTACCGTCCATCCAGAAAACGAAGGCAGCAGAGTATAATAAAGCTGTCGTGGAGTACAGCAGTCAGATTTCTGAGAGAAATAAAGAGATTACCACACTCCAGAACCAGGTGGATGCACTGACCAATGAAAATGACGGGCTGAAGAACAGTGCGGATACGACAAGTCAGGCAGACAGCGGAAAAAATCAGGAATTGTTGATACAGGCCATGAAATCCTATCTGGATAATGACTTTGTGACATCGGGAACTGTGTTGGCCGATGTGGATAAAACCCTTCTGGATAGTCAGGATGCCCAGGCTGTTTATGATTTCCTGCTGGCAAAGACGAGGGATACGGTAGTGAATCAGCTTTATGCGGAAGCTTACGAGTATTATGACCAGAAGGACTATATGAATGCAGTCACCTATTTCCGGAAGGTTCTGAATCTGAATGGAGATTCGGTGGAAGCATGGTTCTATATGGGTCGTTCCTACCAATATCTGACGGATTTTGAGCAGGCACGAAATTGTTACAATACGATTATTAATAATTACGGTGACAGTGACTATGCCGGTGATGCCAGTTCTTATTTGAGCCAGATTGAAAACAGGGCGTCAGAAAGTACGGCGTCGGAAGACCAGACATCCGGTGAACAGCCGGCGGAGGGTGAGCCGGCCGAAGGCGAATAAAAATTGAATTGATGGAACAAAAGATGAGAAACTCACACATATGGGGGTCTCATCTTTTTTTATTTGGGAGGTATGGTATGGAAATGGAATATCAGATGAAGGGGCCGTATCTGATCATCCGGGTGGGGAGGGAGCTGGACCACCATCAGGCAGAGTATATACGGCAGATGATGGAGAAAATCGGCAGGGAAAGAGATATCCGAAATATAATTTTTGATTTTTCAAAAACAACATTTATGGACAGTTCCGGTGTGGGAATGCTGATCAGCAGATACAGGGACCTTTCCATGAGCGGAGGAACGGTGTGTGCAGCCGGAGTCTGTCCGGCAGTGGAGAAACTTTTTTATGTTTCCGGCCTGCACAAAATCATTCGGGTCTATTCGGAAGTGGAGGATGTTTTTAATGGGCAAAAATGAGATGAAAGTAATATTTGGAAGCTGTTCGGAAAATGAAAGTTTTGCGCGGATGGTCATATCGGCCTTTGTGTCCCGTTTGGACCCTACACTGGAAGAATTGGCAGACATTAAGACCGCAGTCTCAGAGGCGGTGACGAATAGTATTATTCATGGCTATGGCGGCGGACCAGGGGAGATTGAAATGCGCGGCCAGATCAATGAGAGGGAGGTGTCTGTGGAAATTGTGGATTTTGGAGTGGGGATTGAAAACATTGAGAAGGCTATGGAGCCGATGTTTACATCAAGGCCGGATATTGATCGTTCGGGTATGGGATTCGCTTTTATGGAAGCGTTTATGGATGATTTAGAGGTAGAGTCTGAACCGGGAAAGGGAACCCGTATCATTATGAAAAAGAGACTGGGAGTGGTCTGAAAATCTATGGAATTTCTTGAATTGCTTTTAGCCGCAAAATCAGGGGATAAAGAGTCAAGAGATTTACTTGTAGAAAAAAATATGGGACTTGTGTGGAGTGTAGTACGCCGTTTTTCCCACAGGGGCTATGAACCGGAGGATTTGTTTCAGATTGGCGTTATCGGTCTCATAAAGGCTATTGATTATTTTGATACGAGCTATGACGTTCGGTTTTCTACCTATGCAGTTCCGATGATTTCCGGGGAAATAAAGCGGTTTATGCGGGATGACGGGATGATCAAGGTAAGCCGTTCGCTGAAAGAATATTCCTGGAAAATCCAGAAAGCCAGAGAAGAATTGAATCATAAAAATGGCCGGGAAGCATCCTTAAGTGAATTGTGTGCCTGTACCGGATTGGAGCCGGAGGATGTGATCTCAGCCATGGAAGCCGGATGCGAAGTGGAATCTTTAAATAAAGTGATTTTTCAAAGTGACGGTCAGCCGGTGTGTCTGTCGGACAAGCTGGTGGAAAAAAGGGACAGCCACGGAGAACTTCTGGATCATCTGCTCATTGAAGAATTGCTGAAAAATCTGGATGAACGGGAACGTGAACTGATTATTTTGCGTTATTACTGTAATGAAACTCAGAGTAAGATTGCCGAACATTTCGGCGTTTCTCAGGTACAGGTTTCACGCATGGAAAAGCGGATTTTAAAACGAATGAGGGAGATCATAGGAACGTGAGAATAGATAGAATTGGGATTGCATTTTACCTGTATTTGGGTGTATTATAAAGGTGCGGGCATGCGCCCGAAAGGATTATATTAAGGATTACATCGAGGAGGAATTTTAGTATGAAAATCAGTTTATTAGAGCCAATTGGGGTTTCACAGGCTGTATTGGATGAACTTTCACAGGGGTTAAAAGACAGGGGTCATGAATTTTGTTTTTATGATACAAAGACGACGGATGTAGAGGAACTGAAAAGACGTACAGCCGGCTGCGATATCGTGATGATCGCTAATAATCCGTATCCGGCAGAAGTTGTAGAATCTGCGGACGCATTAAAGATGATTTCCGTAGCATTTACAGGAATCGACCACATTGGCGTACAGGCCTGCAAAGATAAAGATATTATGATCTGTAATGCTGCCGGATATTCTAATCAGACCGTGGCTGAGTTAGTGATTGGTATGGCAATCGACGGTCTCAGAAATGTGGCAAAGGCCAACGATGTTGTACGTAAAGGCGGCACAAGTGCTGGTATTGGCGGTCGTGAAATCTGCGGACGTACCGTAGGTATCATCGGTCTTGGAAAGATCGGTATGGTTGCTGCAAAACTGTTCCTGGCTTTTGGAGCAAAGGTTATCGCTTATAACCGGAGCCAGTCTGAAGAAGCAAAGGCTCTTGGAATTGAATATAAGTCACTGGAAGAAGTGTTATCTGAAAGTGATATCGTATCTTTGAATATGCCTTTAAATGACAGCACACGGGGATTCATCAGCGCAGATAAGATCGCACTTATGAAACCGGATACCGTATTTATCAACTGTGCCCGCGGACCGATCGTGGATAATGAAGCTCTTGCAAAGGCATTGAATGAGGATAAATTAGGATTTGCATGTCTGGACGTATTTGATATGGAACCTCCGATTCCGGAAGATTATCCGATTCTTCATGCAAAGAATACACTGCTGACACCGCATCAGGCATTTATTTCTGAAGAATCTATGATTCGCCGTGCGAAGATTGTCTTTGATAATGTTTACGCATATCTTGACGGCGCACCGGTGAATGTGTGCAAATAGACGGCTTCAATAGATTTTGGGTCTTCATGTAAATAAGTTTTAACGAATACATCTTTTGAAAAAACAAACATTTTTTTCAAAAGATGTATTTTTTTGTGTTGGACAGGAATAATAAGGCTCAAAGGAGTGATGAAAATGCGCGAAACACGGGGTTTTAAAATTTTCATATGCCTGATATTGACAGCCGCTGTCCTGGTCCTCTGGATGTATACGTGGAACCATTGGACATCCAATGTGGGACAGACGACTTATAAGGACGCGGTATTTGTGGACAACAGAGACTGTGGCCCGGTGAATTCGGACGTTGGATATGATATCCGGGAGGAAGGAGCGGAGAGCTTTTGGAGCGTTTAAAAACAGATATCTATATTAAATTAGATGCTCACGTCCGGGTAAGTCAGAATGACGTCCGGCTGGCGGATATGGCCAGTGTCTATTGTGCCGACGAAAAGATGAAGGGCCAGGCGGAAAATGTTCTGGTTTTTTCTTTTGATAAAGAGGATGGAGAGAAAGAAGTTATCTCTATTCTTTATATTTACGAGATGATCGAGCAGGCTATGGGGAAGGATATCCAGCTTCATTCCATCGGGGAAAGCGATTGTCTGGTAGATTTAATCTCCGGGAAAAGGCCCTCAAAATTTTTGGGGGTTTTGCAGGTCGCCTTTGTCAGTCTTGTGACTTTTTTTGGAGCAGCTTTTTCAATAATGACTTATAATGAGGATGCGGGTGTGGACGATGTGTTCAATACCCTGTACGAAATGTTTATGGGACCGGACAGCGGAAACGGTGTACTGGAATTCACTTATTCCATAGGTATTGCCCTTGGAATTCTGGTATTCTTTAATCATTTTGAAAAGAAAGGCCGCCGCAATCCCACAGCGATGGAAATTCAGATGGATAAATATGAGCAGGATATGGTGGATGCCTATGTCAAATCTTCCGACCGCCGGGGCAAATCACTGGATGTGGAGGAGTAGGATATGAAAAACATTGGACTGGCTGTGATTGGGGCTTCCTCCGGATTTACGGTGGCGGCTGCACTGTTTGCCTTGATTGCTACGATCGGTGTTTTGAGCCGTCTGGCCCAGGTGACGCATAGTGCCAAACATATTCGATGGTATGAGGTCTGCTTTATGGCCGGAGGTATCATTGGAAATGTTCTTTATGTGTATCAATGGACGATTCCTGTCGGTTTGTCAGTAATGATGGGAGCTTTTGGGCTGTTTATTGGGATTTATGTCGGCTGCTTTATCGGAGCGCTGGCCGAAGTGGTGAACGTCTTTCCAATTTTGTTTCACCGATTGAGGATTCGGCAGGGGTTGAAAGCTTTTATATGGGCGATAGCTCTTGGAAAGGCTGTCGGCGGTATTATAGATTTCTTTGTGTAAGGAGGAGATTTGAGTGGAGAAAAAAGAATATCAGGAGTACGTGGAAAATGTGACGCCGAAGGTTAATGGCTGGCTGTCATTTTGCAAAGCCTTTGTCAGCGGCGGGATGATCTGTGTAATTGGCCAGTGTTTGTGTACCTGGTTTAAATCCCAGGGAATGATGCACACCCTGGCCAATAATTATACAACACTTATTTTGATTTTAGCCAGTGTTCTTCTGACCGGATTTAATCTGGTCGGGCCAATCACAAAGTTTGCCGGGGCCGGATATTTGGTGCCGATTACCGGCTTTGCCAATTCAGTGGCCTCCTGCGCCATTGAATTTAAGCGGGAAGGCCAGGTTTTTGGTATTGGCAGCCAGATATTTAATATTGCCGGGCCGGTCATTTTATATGGCATTGTGACGAGCTGGTTTTTTGGGATGATCTATTGGATTTTAACGAGTATAGGGCTTGTGTGAGAGGAATATTTGCGGATATGTGTTGACATGGGATAGGAGGCATATTTATGGAAAAGAAAAGACAGGGAAGGTATACGGTGATTTTTGAAAGGCCGCCGCTTATCCGCAGCTATGCGGCAGTTGTCGGACAAAAAGAGGCGGAAGGACCGCTGGGCAGTTATTTTGATACTGTGTGTGAGGACCCGATGATGGGACGGGACAGCTGGGAAGAGGCCGAAGGGGAACTCCAGTATACAGCCGTCTCAAAAGCACTGGATAAGGCATTTTTGCGGCCGGAGGATGTGGAATACATTTTTGCCGGAGATTTATTGGGGCAGACGATTGCCAGTTCCTTTGGTCTGATGGAACTTCAGATTCCCCATTTCGGACTTTACGGTGCCTGTTCAACCATGGGAGAATCCTTAAGTCTGGCATCTATGGCTATTGACGGCGGCTTTGCAGACCGGGTAGTGGCGGTCACATCCAGTCACTTTGCCAGCGCGGAAAAACAGTTTCGGTTTCCTCTTGGCTATGGTAATCAAAGGTCGTTGGCGGCTACGTGGACGGTGACGGGCAGTGGTGCGGTTATTCTGGAAAATTCAAAAGAATGTTCGGAGCAGGCGGCGGAAAAGTGTGTGCGTATTGCTGCTATTACGACAGGAAAGATCATTGATTATGGCATTAAGGATTCTCAGAATATGGGGGCCTGCATGGCGCCGGCGGCAGCCTTTGTCATTTCCAGTCATCTGAAGGATATGGGCCGCAAACCAGAGGACTACGACCGGATCATTACGGGGGATCTGGGGACCATTGGTCAAAAGATTTTATTTGAATTGATGCGGGAAGAAGGTTTTGAAATCGAGGGCAGTCATATGGACTGCGGTATAGAGATTTTCGACCATGAAACTCAGGATACCCATGCGGGCGGCAGCGGCTGCGGATGTTCGGCGGTCACATTATGCAGCTACATCATGAATCAGATGGAAACCGGAAAATGGAAGCGGGTGCTTTTTGTACCGACAGGGGCGCTCTTGTCAAAAATCAGTTTTAATGAGGGACTTAGTATTCCGGGAATTGCCCATGGTGTAGTGCTTGAAAAGGACTGATGGTTGGTCTATAATAGATACATTAGGATAAAATGTTGAAGGAGCGATGACGATGAAATTCCATTTTGCCGAGCGTCTTGACAGCTTTGAGGCGGGAATATTTGCCATTTTAAATGAAAAGAAAGAAGAACTTCTGCGTCAGGGAAGAGAAGTTTATAATCTGTCCGTGGGAACGCCGGACTTTAAACCGGCTCCCCATGTGATGGAGGCTTTTTGTAAAGCCTGTGAGGATCCGGAAAACTATAAGTATTCTCTGGTGGATATGCCGGAACTTTTGGATGCGGTGGCCGGACATTATGAGCGGCGGTATGGTGTACATATTGAACATGATGAAATCATGTCGATCAACGGTTCTCAGGAGGGAATTGCTCATATTGCCATGGCACTGTGTGATGCGGGGGATATCGTACTTGTGCCGAATCCGGGGTATCCGATTTTTTCGGTTGGACCATTTCTGTGCGGGGCAAAGACGGTGACCTATGATCTGCATCCGGACAATCATTTCCTGCCGGATTTTGACAGCATTCCAGAGGATGTGGCAAAGAAAGCTAAATTTATCATTGTTTCTTATCCGCTGAATCCAGTCTGTGTGACGGCAAATGATACGATGTATGAAGAACTTATCCGCTTTGCAGAGAAATATGAAATCATTGTACTGCATGATAATGCTTACTCGGATATCATTTACGGGGGAAGAAAGGGCGGTTCCTTCTTAGCCTATGAAGGGGCGAAGGATGTTGGCGTGGAATTTTATTCCCTGTCCAAATCCTATAATCTGACCGGGGCCCGGATTTCCTTTGTTGTAGGGAATAAAGAGATCGTCAGCAAGTTTAAGACGGTTCGTTCTCAGATTGATTACGGTGTTTTCAAACCGGTACAGTATGGTGCCGTTGCCGCTTTAAATGGTCCGCAGGACGCAGTTCTGGCCCAATGTGAGGAATATGAGCGTCGAAATCATGCGCTTTGCGGGGGCTTACGCAGTATCGGCTGGAATGTTCCGGACAGTGAGGGAACCATGTTTGCATGGGCTCCGATTCCTGAAGGATATGAATCCTCGGACCAGTTTTGTATGGAACTGGCGGAAAAGGCCGGAGTGCTCTGTACACCGGGAAGCAGTTTTGGCAGCCTTGGTGAAGGTTTTGTTCGTTTTGCTCTGGTACGGGATGTTCCGACAATGGAAAAGATTGTACGGATTATCGATGAAAGCGGTGTTCTAAAGAAGTAGGCTTTGTCAAATACATACTTTGGCGGTTTTTGCACATACTTTCCATATGGGTCTGCAGACGGAAGCGGGAGGCTGTTGTCTGTGTATGTGAATATGGAAAGGAAGATTAAAATGATGTTTGTCAAAGCATTTCTCGTGGGCGGTTTGATCTGCGGGCTGGTTCAGATTTTGATGGACCGGACGAAATTGCTGCCGGGAAGAATCATGGTATTGCTTGTTTGTCTTGGTATCACTGCCGGTGTGTTGGGTATTTACAAGCCGCTGGTGGATTTCGCCGGAGCGGGAGCTACTGTGCCTCTTTGCGGGTTTGGTTATACCCTGTGGGAAGGCGTTCGGAATGCCATTAATGAAGAAGGATTTATCGGCGTATTTAAAGGTGGATTTAATGCTTCTTCAATAGGAATCAGTGCTTCGCTGCTGATATCTTATCTGGCGTCCCTGATTTTTAACCCGAAGATGAAAAAGTGATAAGTGGAATAATAGAAATTTGCTAAAATGAAGATGTTGATGGCACTGCCTACTCTGAATATGTCTCAGAGTAGGCAGTGTTTATTTGTATCACAGACAAAATAACCCCCTGCTCTGCAGGGGGAGGGTAGATCTTTAGATAAATGCCCTTTGAGATTGCGTGAGTGAAAATTTAATATATGCTGACTACATAGGCCGCCTATTCTGTAATAGAGTAGACGGCCTTTTTGCATATCCGACTGACTCACCTTATTCCCGGCATTTTGGAACTGGTGGACATCCTATATCATTTTTCAGCGATAATAAAACAGGAAGCGGGGATATTGTTTCTCAAAAACGCGAATGCTAATGAAAACAGGAGGTTTCTTATGGAAAACAGAATAACAAGGACACAAATCGAACAATTTCACACAAGGCTTGTAGAGGATGAAAAGAGCGAGGCTACTATCGAAAAATATCTGCGGGATGTGGAATCCTTTTTTTCCTTTGCCGGAGACGAGGCCGTGACCAAGGAAATGGCAGTGCGGTATAAGGAACATTTGAAGAAAAACTACAAGCCTGCCAGCGTCAATTCCATGCTGGCGGCGGTCAACCGGTTCTTTCGGGAGATGGGCTGGTTCGGGTGTATCGTCAAGGCGTTGAAAATCCAGCGTGAAGCGTTTCGAAACCGGGAGCGGGAGCTGAACAAAAGCGAATATTTCCGCCTGCTGGAGACAGCAAAAAAGCAGGAAAATATCCGGCTGTATTTATTAATGCAAACTCTGTGCGCCACTGGTATCCGGGTCAGCGAGCTGCCCTTTATCACGGTGGAGGCGGTTCAATCCGGGCGGGCTGTGGTTAACTTGAAGGGCAAAACCAGGACCGTCCTGATTCCTACCACTCTGCGCAGGGAGTTGAGCCGCTATGTCCGGGATAAAGATCTGAAAAGCGGCAGCATCTTTGTGACCAAAAACGGCAGGCCCATGGACCGGAGCAACATCCTCCATGAAATGAAGGCGCTGTGCGAGGAAGCCGGGGTGGATCGGAAGAAGGTATTTCCCCACAACCTGCGCCACCTGTTTGCCTGCCTGTTTTATCAGAAGGAAAAAGACCTGAGCCGCCTGGCGGACTTGCTGGGCCATTCCAATGTCAATACGACCCGTATCTATACCTGCGTCAGCGGCGATGAGCAGGAGCGCCAAATCGATCAACTGGGTCTTGTGCCGGGGACAAAAGAAAAAACCGCATAACAGACATTATGCGGTGCCGATATTGGTAGTACATATTTCTAACTACCCTGATCCTGTATATTATATCGCAGACAAGCCAAAAAAGCAATTACCAAGGATCATATTTTTGCAGAAATCCCTCTATGCTTATACGGCTTTTTTCATTCTGCGCACTACAACAAGGCCGAGACAGGTAAACTTTTTGCATCGGCCTGATTTGTGCGTTTTTTTATTGGTTTTATCTTGTTCCTCTGCGGCCTGTGGCAGGAATAGCTCCATAAATACCCAGATTAGCACCGCATAATGTCTGTTATGAGGTATCGGCAGAGGAAAACAGGGACAATCATCCGTCCCGGGGAGAGTGACTATGACTGACAAAGAACTAAGGCGGTTGAGCCGTGCCGAGCTGCTGGAGTTGCTTTTGGAAGCAAACCGGGAGAATGAGCGCCTACGCAGCCAACTGCAAAAAGCAAAAGAATTATTGGCCGCAAGGGCGATTGAAATAGAAAACGCCGGTTCCATCGCGGAGGCGGCGCTGGCACTGAACGGCGTGTTTCAGGCCGCCCAGCAGGCGGCGGATCAATATCTGGAAAATGTGCGCCGTCTGGCGGAGGAGCAGAAGGAATGAAACAGAAAAAAGTTCATGAAATGCCCTCCACCGCACAGTTGGAGGCAGAATTAAAAAGAGTGAAATACCAAAGCCGCTACCATTCCGTTCTGCGCAGTACGATTTATACATTGATTGTTGTGGCGGCTGTTGCGATTCTTGTGGCAACGTTGTGGCTCCCGGTTTTGCAGATATACGGGAACTCCATGACCCCGACCCTTCAGGACGGGGAGATCATCTTTTCTGTAAAAACATCGGAGTTTGAGCCTGGCGACATCATCGCGTTCTACTATAACAATAAAATTCTTGTAAAGCGTGTGATCTGCGGCCCCGGCGACTGGATCGACATTGATGCGGACGGCACAGTATATGTCAATGAGGTGCGTCTGGATGAACCGTATCTTGTGGAAAAAGCATTGGGCGATTGCAATACAGAACTGCCGTTTCAAGTCCCGGACGGGCGCTATTTCGTCATGGGCGATCATCGGTCTACTTCCGTGGATTCACGGAACACGGCGGTGGGCTGTGTAGCGGATGAACAAATCGTTGGCAAAATCATTTTTCGGGTCTGGCCGCTAAACCGGCTGGGCCGTGTGGAATAGGAAGGGGGAAATCCGAGTTGAAGAAAAATATTATACGGAAAGCGGATGGCTACGCCAGTCAGCACCGCCATCGCCGGATTTGGAGAAAAGTCGTGGGAGGTCTTGCCTGCGTGGTGGTATTCTGTACCATCTATGCGCTGATTATGCCCGCTATTACGATGGAGAAAACCAGGTGTGGCATTCCAGAGCATACCCATACAGAGGATTGCTATACCCAGGTGACAACTGTAACCAAAAAGGAGCCGATATGTACGCTGGAGAGCCTGAACCTTCACAAACATACAGAGGGTTGTTTTGATGAAAATGGGGAGCCCATATGCGGTTATTCTGATTTTGTGGTCCATGAGCATGATTCCTCCTGCTATGACGAGGACGGTAAGCTGTGGTGCCCGTTGTCGGAAATCAAGGCCCACACTCATAATTCGGGCTGCTACGCTGCGGCGAAGCCTGTACATACGCACACAGAGGATTGCTACACACAGGAGCGCGGCGACCTGATCTGCACAGAGGAAGAAAGAGATGGCCATACCCACAGCGTAGAGGCGGGCTGCTTTGATGAAAACGGAACACTGATCTGCCAGGCCGAAGAAGAAACAGGCCACCAGCATACGGATGATTGCTATAGCTGGGATCAGGTATTGAGCTGCGGATTGACAGAAACAGAAACGGCTGGAGAGCCGGAGCTTGTGTGCGGTAAAGAGGAAATCATTCTGCACGAGCATAGCTCTGGCTGCTTTGACAAAAACAATCATCTTATCTGCGGCAAGCAGCAGGTATTGGAGCATGTGCATGACCAGGCTTGCTTCCAAACCGTGGAGGAACCGGCAGACACAGAAGCACTGACCTGCGGTCTGGAAGAACATACTCATACAGAGGAATGTAACATTCCTGCGGAGCTGACCGAAGAAGAACAGGCCCAGGTGGACGAAGTGATTGCCCTTATCGATGCTCTGCCCACCCAGGAGGAGATCGAGGAAACACTGGAGGCCTTTGAGGACGCTGAAGAGGAGGACGGCTACGACGCCTATCTGGCCGAGATCGTCACCCAGGCAAGGGCGGCTTATAAAGCATACTCCGCCCTGACGGAAGCCCAGCAGGCGAAAGTCACCAACGCCGCTAAGCTGATGGCGCTGGAACCAATTTGGTCGGCACAGACGCTGGTGGAGTTCCCAGCGCTGACCAATGACGGCGCCCGTGTGAGCAACATTACCGTTACAAGCATTTTTGATGGTACCGCGCCTTGGGATAGTGATGATACCACCGGCAACGATAGTAGTGCGGAAAACAAGGTTGTCCGGACCTTCGATACCGTGACCTACAATTTTGAGGTCCAGATGGAATCCTACGATTCTACCAGCTACAGTGAGGCTCGGGTCAAGCTGGAATTCGTTCTGCCCCTGACCGCCGAGCAGGCTACCTTTGACCAGGGGGCCATGGCCTGGATGGACCAGACGGCCGGCTATGCCCCGGTGCTGACCACCGAGGAGCGCAACGGCGTGACATGTCAGGTCCTGACCTGTTATAAGCGGCTGCTGCCCTCTACGGATCACCCGTCGGTGGTGCCCGGCTCCTTTGGCGAAAACGTGACGGTGAATGTCAAGTCCATGAAGAACGGCGAGACCTTCGCCCCCACCTTTAGCGCCGCCATGGAAAAAGGTGCCTGGGAGGGCGACTGCGCCGCCCACGGCAAGCCGGAAAAGTTTACGGTGACAGCCGACGAGGTCAGAGTAACCGCCGTGCCGAAGTATAATATCCAGATCGGCGGCGGCAGTTCCTATAAGAGCACTTTTGATTTCAGCACCGGCAATGATAGAGCGCAGGCTTACGGCAATGGCTATGGCAATATGCAGATGCAGGGCCGTGTCATGAAGCTGGGTATCGTTATCCAGCTCTACAACGACAACGCCTCCAAGGGCTTCAAGGGCATCGAGCTGCCGACAGGCGATATCACCTTTGACTTGAACGTATCGTCTGAATATGAAATCAATATCCCCAATGAAGGTTCCGACTATGCGCAGAAAGATACCATTGAGGACATGGGCGACAAGGGCTACCTCCCGCTGCTGTGGAGCATTGACCCGAACGAATCTACCGCTGCCGGCAGTACGAACCATGACGGTCGTGTGCTGTACGATAGTCATGGCTATGCACAGGCGAATGCTCCCACTTCGTGGTCCAAAACGGGTGGCTATAGTGAAACCGCCTGTTATAACAGCGGTGGATGGTCTGCGATCCAGGATGGCGGCGTCATCCATGTGACGGTCAAGGACTATGAGATCGACGTGAATAGAATGCCCCTGCACAATGGGGACGGTTCCAATAATTACGGCAAGGAGAGGGGTATCGGCTGTTTCTCTGCCGGTGAGGTTTGGATCGTCCAGCCCTTTAATAAAGAGGCTAACGGCGCTTACCCGGGGCCGGACTATGACGTGGTGAAGGAATACGGCTCTGGTTTGTTCCACATGACGGTTGAGGTGACGGATATGAAGGCCACCACTGTCAGCAACGCACAGTTTGCCGATCCCGAGGGTACGAATGGGGCACAGATCAAACGAAACGATGACAGAGCTACCGCTAATATGGAACTGCTTTTACCGGGCAGTATGATCAACCGCGTGAGCTATGTGAGCTGCGGGAGTACAGACGTTGGCGTCGGTGTGACCACTGTATATGACAGCAGGGATTTTGCCACACCAGGGACCAAGCTGCGCCTGCTCGGCGGTTTCAGCTACAACCACCGGAATGAAGAGAGTAATATCTTCTATTATGGCACCAGTCTGACCAAATTCTATGCCAGCGCCATTGAACTGACCGACAGCTCCACGGGCGAAAAGGGCTTGAGCTATGAAACCCGAGGCGGCGGAAACCTGTCGAAAGGTTCCGTTTCTGTCCTGTACGCCACAAAGCCGGACGGAACGGACTGGGGAAGCGACTGGGAGCTGCAAAGTACCTATGAGGAGAATCTGGTATTCTATAAGTCGCTGGCAGAGATCCCCCAGGGTCATAAATGCGTAGGATTGCTCTATTGCTTCAAAGGCCCTGACGATGCAATGGGGGCAGACCCCTATTACTATGGCATTCATACGGCAAAGGTGCGGGATGATATGTCCCTGGCCGGTCAGACCTTTATGCTGGCCTCGACCTCCCGGGTCTGGACAAAATCCATGTTTGAAAGCGCAGGAATGACGTTGGATAACATCCCTGACTGGTCGGATGGGACAACAAGACTCAACCAATTCCCCTCCGGTTGGTATCAGAGCGCCAATATCAGTGGTCAAGTCTACTACCGGAAGGCGACTTACGCCGCCGATGGAAGCGGCCTCACCTATGGTGGAAACTGCTCTTGGAGAGAATGGGGTGACACGCTGCTGGTCATCGGCTATAAGACCGAGATCACCAAAAACAAGGCGCAGCTGAGTGAACCAGATGTGGAGAAAAATGTCTACAATCTGGATTATGAGCAGCGTGTGGTTGACTTCAAACTCCAACCTTCTACTTTCTACGATCAGGGCAGCGGCAACCATGCCCTGACCACCACCGTTACCATTGTGGACACCCTGCCCAAGTTCCTGACCTACCGTGCCGGTTCCTCTTACTTTGGCGGGACCTACACCAAGACCTCGGACAACGGCGGCACCCAAGGTAAGATCACAGACGGCACCCTGCGGGAGCCGGACAGCGTTGTGAACAATGCGGATGGGACTCAGACCCTGACCTGGATCATCCCCAATGTGACCGTGGGCGAGGAAATGGAACCCATTTACTACTCCGCCGACATCGGCGACCGGAACAATATAGATAACGACGTTCCCACCGGCACCACCAACCTGACCAACACGGTCCGTATTTATGCTACTCACGATATCCGCGAGCCCAACAAGGATAACCGCAACTACGCCGAGGCCGGTATTGCCGTGACCCGCGGTACCGCAAGCGCCTTTGGCAAGTACACCAAGCAGAAGCTGGTGGAGCCGGATGGCGTGATCGACTATGTGGCCTACTTTGACAACAACGCAGTCACAAGCGCGGATGTGGTCATGCTGGATACCATGCCCTATAACGGTGTGAACGACAGCCATTTTAACGGGACCTATGTGGTGAACAGCTGGAAGCTGGATGTGTCCAAGTGTGATGTCAGCAAGCTGACGCTCTACTACACCATGGATACGCAGTATAAGGACGCGACCACCGTCTCCCTGGGCGGTAACGAGGCGGCAAAAACCGTGATCCGTGGCTGGACACAAGCTGCCATCGGCGCTGACGGCACCGTGACGGCCATGAACGGTCAAAAGCCGGTTGCCTGGGCGATCCTCGGTTCGCTGGATGCCAACAAGCGTATTCTGGTGGACATGCAGATCGGGCTGCGGCCCGACAGCTCCACCGGGGAGAACAAAATTGAGAACAACTACTATGTCAACTCCCTCTCCAGCGGCGATACCACCATCCACACGGAGAATCCCACGGTCAATCGCACCCTGGAGGGCCTGACCTGGCTGGACGACAGTGCGGACGGTATTCAGAATGAAGCCGCAGAGCGCCGTATTTCCGGCGTCAAGGTCACGCTGCTGAAGCTGAAGGATGGCGGCGATCCTAAAAAGGAGAGTGATTATGAGCCGTACTACTACCCCGGTACGAGCACGCCGATTGAGATCGAAACCGGACAGCAAATCAGCGTCCGGGCAACCAACGCTGATGCCGCGACAAACTACGAGCAGGGCCGCTACAAGTTCACTGACCTGCCCGCAGGTACCTTTGCTGTGCGGTTTGAGGATGGCAGCACTCAGATTAACGGCCTGATCGCCTCCCCGTCCAACCGCGGAACGGATGATACACAGGATTCGGACGGCATTGCCACCTACTCCACCGACCGCTCCAGCCTGAAGCAAACGGTGATCCTGGGCATTGAGATGCCTAAGGCGGAGGAGATGTCCGTGACGCTGTATGAGTCCAAGTATCACGACTCCGGCTTTTATGAAAAGGGCCACGAGCTGCCCCAGACCGGCGGCCTTGGTACAACTCCGTATACCATAGGAGGATTGCTGATGCTTACGGGCGCGGGCTTACTCCTACTGTTTAAAGATAAAAAGCGCAGGAAGGAGGATTTTGCATCTTCCTGATGCACAGTAACTTATCCCAAGAAATTTATCAATAAAACGAAAGGAAACAGAGCAAATGAAACATGCAAAGAAACTTGCCAGCCTGCTGCTGGCCCTGGTCATGGTTCTGTCCATGTCCGTCACAGCTTTTGCTGCCCAGGAAGGCGACCTGACCGGCGGCTCCATCACTATTAACGACGCCGTTGTGGGTCAGACCTACAAGGTGTATCAGCTCCTGTATCTGGAGAGCTACGACGCCACTTCCAACGCCTATGCCTACAAGGCCAACAGCACATGGGAAAACTGGCTGAAAACCCAGACTACTTATGTCAGCATTGATGATCAAGGCTATGTGACCTGGGTCGAGGGTGCTTCTGCCGCCGACTTTGCCAAGGCCGCGCAGGCGTATGCCAAGGCCAACAACATTACTCCTGATGACAAAGCAGAAAATGTCACTACGACTACGATTAAATTCGAAAACCTGAAGCTCGGCTACTACCTGGTTGACACCACCCTGGGCACCCTGTGTTCTCTGGACACCACCAACCCCAATGTTGTGATGGAAGAAAAGAACGAAGTACCTGAGAACGACAAGACTGTTGAGGAAGATTCCACCGGCAACTATGGCGCAAAGAACGACGCCGACATCGGCCAGACCGTGAAATTCCAGAGCACCATCACCGCCCAGGCTGGCGCTGAGAACTATGTGTTCCACGATAAGATGTCCGAGGGCCTGACCTACACCGGCGTGACCGGCATCACCCTGAATGGTGAAACCGTGGCTGCTTCCAACTACACCGTAGTCACCGAAGGCCTGACGGATGACTGCACCTTTGAGGTCCGCTTCACCCAGGCTTTCTGCGACACCCTGAAGGCCAACGACAAGATCGTTATTTCTTACACTGCCACCGTCAATGAGAAAGCTGTTGTGGCTGGCGACGGCAACTCCAACACCAGTAAGCTGAGCTACGGCGACAGTAGCAACACCAAGACCACGCCTGACAGTACCACCAAGACTTACACCTGGGACGTGGATGTGTTCAAGTATGCCAAGAACGGCGAGACTGAGAAGCCCCTGGCGAATGCAAAGTTCACCCTGAGCAAGAAAGCTGATGGCACCGACTCCATCGCTCTGGTTGCCGAGGGCAACAACGTCTACCGCGTTGCCAAGAGCGGCGAAACCGGCATTACCGAGATCACCACCGATGCCACCGGTAAGTTCACCATCAAGGGACTGGACTCCGATACTTACTACCTGATTGAGACTGCGGCTCCTGCCGGTTACAACAAGCTGGCTGGCCCTATTACCATCGTGATCGATGGGAATGGCAAGACTTCCGTGGACAGCAAAACTGTAAACGAAGTCAAGGTTCTGAACAACACCGGCACCGAGCTGCCTTCCACCGGCGGCATGGGTACTACCATCTTCTATGTGGTTGGTTCCATCCTGTTGGTTGGCGCTGCGGTTCTGCTCATCACCAAGAAGCGCATGGGCGTTGAGAAATAACCGATAGTAATCCGGAAAAGCAATAGAAGATACATACGCCGGGGAGGGCTATCCCTTCCCCGGTCTTCCTGACGGGTGGAGCAGCGGCTCCACCTGCCAGGAAGGCCGATGCAGCGCATGGAACAAAATAAGTGTAAAAAACAACGCCCAGCAAAGCGGGACAGTTTTTTGAAAGGAAGGCCCGCATGAAGAAAGGCAGCATATCCACCGTTATTTTAATACTGATTTTTCTTGTAGGGCTGTCCCTGCTGCTGTATCCCACAGTCAGCGATTACTGGAACTCGCTGCATCAGTCCCAGGCCATTACGGAATACGTCGAGCAGGTGGCGGACCTGGACAATGACCGTTATGAACAGCTTTGGCAAGATGCCGGGAACTACAACCAAACCCTGCTTACAAAGGCGGACCGCTATAAGCTGTCAGAGGAGGAACAGGAAGACTATGAAAGCCTGCTGAATGTCTCCGGCAATGGGATCATCGGTTACATCGAGATTCCGTCTATCAACTGTTCTCTGCCCATCTACCACGGAACCGATGAAGCGGTTTTGCAGATCGCAGTGGGGCATATTGAGGGGAGCAGCCTGCCGGTGGGCGGCGAAAACACCCATTGTGTCCTGTCCGGTCACCGGGGCCTGCCCAGTGCACGGCTGTTCACCGACCTTGACAGGCTGGTGGTGGGTGACACCTTTATTCTGCGGGTGCTGGACGAGACGCTGACCTATGAGGTAGATCAGATTCTCATTGTAGAGCCTTATGAGATGGATGCCCTGAAAATTGAGGAGGGCAAGGACTACTGCACACTGGTCACCTGTACCCCTTATGGTATCAACACCCATCGGCTGCTGGTCCGGGGCCACAGGGTAGAAAACCGGGAGGAAGCCCAAACAGTCCGTGTTACGGCGGACGCCATGCAGATCGAGCCTGTCATTGTGGCTCCCCTGGTGGCAGTTCCCATGTTGTTTATACTGCTGATTGTCCTGCTCGTCAGTACCCGCAGGAAGAAACGATAAAAGGAGGATGATTCCCATGAAGCAGAGAAAATCAATTCTTTCCATGCTGTTGGTTTTGTGCCTGATGTGCAGCTTTTCGACCGTCGCTTATGCTCATGAGATACCGGACGAAAGCAGAAAAGGCACGGTTACGGTGGAAATGGAGTATAACGGCAATGCCGTCACAGGAGGTACTTTGACGGCTTACCGGGTGGGTGAAATCCGGGAGAATGACGGCAATTACAGCTTTGGGAAAACCGCCGCTATGGAGGGATTTACCGGAAGCTATGAAAATATTGGTTCCGTTTCGCTTGCGGAGGATGTCGCCGCCTTTGTGGAGCAGCAAAAGCTTCCGGCATACGCTGCAGCGAAAAATGAAAACGGCAAGGCAGTGTTTTCTGACCTGGAGCTGGGGCTGTATCTCATCGTCCAGACGGAAAACTCCAGCGGATACGAACCGCTGAAGCCTTTTTTGGTTTCCATTCCCATGAACGAGGACGGTCATTATGTGTACGAAATTCATGCGGAGGGGAAATTCCAGTTGACCCAAACGCCGAAGCCTGCGATTCCGGAAAAACCGAAGGACCCGACGCTCCCTCAAACGGGGCAGCTCAACTGGCCTGTGCCGTTGTTGGCGATTCTGGGCCTGTGCTTGTTTGCTGTCGGATGGACGCTGCGCTTTGGTCAGAGGAAAGAAAACTATGAGAAATAAGACAGGAACCGTGTGTATGGTTTTGGGGACAGCGCTGGTCCTGGCCGCGCTGTCTCTTTTTCTTTGGAACTGGCAGGAGGACCGGCAGGCAGGGGAATCGGCGGAAAACATATTGCCGAAAATTATAGGAGAAATCCATCAGCCGGACGTCGCCGGCGGGACAGAGGAGCCGTCCTGGCCCGATCCGTACGACGCTACGATGACAGAGGTGGAGATCGACGGTTATACCTATGTTGGGTATTTGTCCATCCCTGCCATTGAATTGGAGCTTCCGGTGATGTCCGAATGGGATTATACCCGGCTGAAGATCGCTCCCTGCCGCTATACAGGCTCCACAAAAACGGGGGATCTCGTCATTGCCGGACATAATTACACCCGGCATTTCGGCCAGCTGTCCAAACTGTCCGAGGGCGACCAGGTTATTTTCACCGATATGGATGGTGAAATATGGGTTTATGAGGTGGCTGCGGTGGAGGTGCTGGCTCCTACCGCCGTCGAGGATATGACGGCAAGCGGATATGATCTGACTCTGTTCACCTGTACTTACAGCGGAGCCAGCCGCGTCACAGTCCGATGTGACCGACAGTTGGCGAAGCTGCAGCAATAGCACGGAGGCATCCGTTTTTCCCAAAGACGGATGTGTTTCAAAAGGAATCATGGTGCAGACGGTTTTCAAGGAGACTCAGATATGGAAAGGATAAGGAACATTGAGCTGATTCAGACAGACGAAACGGTAAAGAGCGTAGTGCGGGGCAAGGATTTGACCGGGCAGCGTTTTGGCAAGCTGATGGTCCTGTCGCCCACCGATAAACGAATGGACAATGGGAGCATTGTCTGGCATTGTCAGTGCGATTGCGGCAATATGGCGGAGGTATCCGCAAGGCGGCTGGTTCGGGGAAAAGTGCGCTCCTGCGGATGCCTGTCCGACCCACCGCCCAAGGACTATATCGGAAAGGTATTCGGCAGACTGACCGTGATCGGTTATGCTGGGAGAATAAGAAAAACGACAGAGCATTCTGCCGCCACCATTACCTATTGGCAGTGTCGCTGTTCCTGCGGAAAAGAGATCGTTGTGGCTCAGCCAGAGCTTCAGGACGGCGATACGCAAAGCTGTGGTTGCTTGAAAAAGGACCATGTTAGGGAAGCATTGAAGCTGGTGGACGGTACTTCTGTGGCCATTTTGGAACGGAATAGGAAAGTACGAAGCTCTAACACCAGCGGCTGCACCGGTGTGACCTACGATAAGCAGACCAGGAAATGGGCGGCATATATCAATTTCAAGAAAAAGCGCTACTGGCTCGGACGGTACGAGGATAAAAACGATGCGATAAAGGCGAGAAGGGCCGCCGAGGAAATACACGAGGATTTTCTGGATTGGTACTACCGCACATATTTGCCAGCGGACAGCGCTGTCGAAGTACAGTAAAGAAACGGCGGGCGTGGGAGCCTGAAAAGAACGATCATAGCTGTGTTTGCCGGGGCTAGAAATCTATCCGGGACGGAAAATACATTTGAAATTTCAGAGGAACGCAAATAACGAGGACAGTGGTTCGTCAGACTGCTGTCCTTTCCTTTATGCCCGTTCATTTGCAATAATCCTACAGGATTTGGTATTTTTCAATATGCCAGAGGTTTTTCTTATATAGGATACCATCAATGTATTTCGTTTAAGATATACGGTCAGATATTGACAAAATAGAAAATTCGATATACCATATAGGTATCAATTGATACCACGTGGAGGGCGTAAATTTGTCAGATGGAATAAAGGCACGAATTGAAAGTGAATTAGAGGTTAAGGCTTATATACAAGATTTGAAATTTGCACTTAATAATGGAGCAAAGATAGATTTTCAGGTTAAAAGGCGTGTGGATGATAATAGAGATGAAAAGTACACAAATCAGTATACTGTGAATGCCTTATTTCCAGATGAAAATCCTATAGATGCATTAAAGAGAGAACTGTTAACGCTAGGTGTGGAAGACTATATGCAGACAGTTAAAGATCTTCGTTTTTCAAAAAGAAGTGAAATGCGTGAGTTCGGTAAGGTCTATAATGGCAAAGATGACGTATATATAAAAATAAGAGTGGAGCTTCTGGGGATGCATGGTAACACTACAACATTTGTAATGTCTTTTCATTTTGCTGAGAGGGCGTTTATACCGGAGATGTTTCCATATAGAAAAAATTAGGAGGTGTTTTCATGGACATGAAGATTATTAAAAGTGAAAAACATTTGTGTACATGCTGTATGGAAGAACATGAAGTGAAAACAGTTCTTGTAAAAGAACAGGCTACATTTAAGAATGTGAAGGTTGATTATGAGGCCGTTTATTTATATTGCGATGCAGCAGACGAGCTGTATATGGATGAGCATCAGATGCAGAAAAATGATATACGTCTTAAAGATGCATACAGGAAGGCAGAGGGACTTTTGACATCTGCCGAAATCAGCGGTATCCGTGCAAAGTATGAAATTAGTCAGACGGATCTTTGTACTCTTCTTGGATGGGGTGGTAAGACGATTACAAGATACGAGAGTCATCAGGTTCAGGATAGGGCACACGATACAATATTAAAGAAGATTGATCAGGATCCTGAGTGGTTTTTGTCATTATTAAATGACGCGAAGGAGAATTTGTCGGCTGAATCTTATCAAAAATATTTAGATGCGGCTGCCTTTTTATATGAAAAGGACCAGGATTCTTACTTGCGCAAGGCTATTGAGGCTGGTTATGCGAAATTTCATGGGAATCGTTTGTTTCACGGAAATACAGAGCTTTCTCTGGATAAGGTTGTGGATGTAATCCGTTATTTTTCAGCATCTACACAGATAACAAGTCTTTATAAGGTTAAACTTATGAGGTTGATGTGGTATGCAGACGCACTTTCTTACAAAAATAGAGGATTTACTATAACAGGGTTAGTTTACCAGGCACTGCCAATGGGGGCCGTGCCAGTGGGACATGATTCCATCATCGCTTTAAGAGATGTTCCATGTGAAGAAGTAGATATGGGGGAGACGAATGCGTATCATTTTTCCTTAAAGGAAGCAGCTTCCTTCCCGGCTCTTTCAGATGCAGATAAGAGTATTCTTGATATCGTTATTAAAAAGCTAGGTATGAAGACAAAGAACGATATCATTTCTATTATGCATAAGGAGCAGGCCTATGTTGAAACCGCACCGAGAGATATCATTCAATTCAAATATGAGGAGAATTTACAAATATAATAGTACAAAATAGTAAAATAATAGAGCATCTACCAGAAAAATGGCAGGTGCTTTTATACTACATAAAATACAGGCAACGTAAAAACTGCCAGTAGGTTGTACCTACTGGCAGAAAAGAGCAATTGAATCAGCCTACCGGCGTTGGAGCGGTAGGATCAGTTGGTGTCACCGGCGGTTCGGTTGCCGGCGGCGTTGTACTCGGGTCCGTAGAGGAAGTTGTTTCACTCTCTTTTGTTTCGGTCTCCGGCTCACATTTACATGTAAATGTTGGAATCTCCGATGAAGAATTATATTCTTTGTACGTTGTACTTGGAGAATTCTCACCGGCAAGTCCGCCGCAGACACTACAGATTGTTGCTCCGATGTGGTCATTACAGTAGCCGCTTGGCAGAGAATTCAGGTCAAAGTATTCGGTAATCGCCGTACATACGGAAGTTCCTACAAGTTTGCCGGACTTAGAGCAGACAGTCCGTGTACCCACAGAATCCGGGACGGTGAAGGATGTCGGTTCATAACCGCATTCTGCATCAATACGGCGCATGATTTTCGCCCATAAAAGTTCATGTTCTGTTTCACTTAACTGGCCTTCCATGGAGTAGCTCTGGTCGTAGCCGAGCCAGATACCGGCGGTCAGATATGGGGTATAGCCCACGAACCAAAGGTCCTTACTGTCACTGGTCGTACCGGTCTTACCGGCAATATCCATGCCGTCGTAGGTCTGACAGTAAGTACCTGTTCCCTGGGTCACAACGTCCTGCATGGCACTGGTCAGCAGATAAGCTGTAGACTCTTTGATCACCTGTTCGCCTTCCGGATTCGTGTTGTCGAGAAGGACGTTGCCGTCTCTGTCAACGACTTTAGAGTAGAATACCGGACGGACATATTTGCCGCCGTTGGCAATAGCGGCGTAAGCCCCGGTCATTTCCAGGTTGGTTACACCATAAGTTAAACCGCCGAGGGCGAAGGATTCTACATAGTCACTGTCGGTTAAAGTGGTAATACCAAGTTTGCGGCAGTAGTCAATGGCCAGTTCCGGTGTAACGTCTTCTACGAAGAATTTGGTCGTTACAACATTCATGGACTGGGTAATGGCTTTACGCACTGTTGTCAGACCCCAGTAACCGGAATACCAGTTGCTCGGGGTATAACCGGCTGGCGTTGTGTACGGTGCATCATTTTTTGTACTTGCCAGTGTCAGTCCGGCCGCATCAAGTCCCGGAAGGTAACATCCGAGAACTTTGAAACAGGAACCTGGCTGACGGGTAGACTGGGTTTCGCGGCTGAAGGATAAACTTTCCTTCTTTTCATTTCGTCCGCCGGCAATGGCTTTAACCTCGCCGGTTCTCTGGTCCATCAATACAAAGGAGGACTGGAGAGCATATGGCTGGTCAAAGGTTTCCGCAAGGGTATTTTCGGCGGTAATGCCCAAAGCTTCTTTATAATGGTTGATATCACTCCAGGCCTGGTCTGCATTATCATAGATCAGACGGAAGCTGGAGTTTTCGTTGTTCCAATACCAGTACTGCATAGTTATCTGGTCATAGTTTGAGACGCTCCCGTCTTCTTTCTGAACGGAGCAGCGCCAGTTCAGGCCAAGAGCATTGTGATAGCCAAAGTTGGAATCATCATGATATTCTTCATCAACGATATTCTGCATCTGGTTATCCTGGGCCAGATATACTTTCAGACCTCCGCCGTAAAGCTTGTTGATGGCCTGATCTTCTGTGTAGCCAAGTTGATCCTGAAGGTCCTGAAGTACCTGACGGATCGCAGCATCTTCATAATAAGTGAAAATCGTTTTTTCTTCATTTTGTTCTTCGGCATGGGCCGCGATACGGGTGTAAACGTCGTCAGCCATCGCCTCGTCATATTCTTCCTGGGTCAGATAGCCCTCATCAAGCATATTCTTCAAGGTCTTATCCCGACGCTCTTTGTTATTTTCCGGATAATAAATCGGGTCATACCAGGTCGGGCTCTTGGCGATACCGGCAAGAACAGCCGCCTCGGAAGCATTGACTTCGGAACAGGATTTGCCAAAATATCTCTGGGAAGCAGCTTCAACGCCATAGGTGGAAGCCCCCAGATTGATGGTATTTAAGTAGGCTTCCAGAATCTGGTCCTTGGTCATGGTTTTTTCAAGTTCAAGGGCGAGATACTGTTCCTGGAATTTACGTTTAAATTTTAAGAGAAGTGATGATTCATCACCGCCACCGAAAACATTGATTTTCAGAAGCTGCTGAGTAATAGTACTGGCACCTTCGGAAAAGTCACCGGAGGTAATACCGACAACGAAGGCACGGACAATACCTTTCGGGTCAATACCGTTATGTTCTCTGAAACGTGCATCTTCCAGGGCGATAAATGCATTCTGGAGAACTTCCGGCATGTCGCTGATACTCTTCTGGATACGATTGGTTTCCGGCTGATAAAGCTGAGTCAGCAGGTTACCGTCCCTGTCATAGATGAAGGACTTATAACCTTCAGGAATAACATCTTCCACGCTGATCTGAGGGGCGCTGTCTAAAACACCTCTCAGGCCTCCGACGGCCGCGGCGACACCCATGACACCGACAGCAATTAAGGCGAAAATAAATATGCGGAATATATTAAAACTGACTTTGTGCTTGGCTTTAGGGATATCAGAACGTACGTGCTTTTCTTTTTTATGCGTTCCGTGTTTACTGTAGTCCATAAAATTATAGCCTCCTTTACAAATGTACATTATAACAAAGATATGCAGTGAAAGCAAAGAAAATTTTGAATTATCGCCGATTTAATGATACACTGTCTAATATATCATATAAACGTGAAATAAATGTGAAAGGATATCACAGAATGAATGGAATAAAAATTGTTTATCGGGGCGGTGAAGGTGAGATCATTGAAAAAAAATCTCGTTTTATAGCAACAGTATGCCCAGTTGATTCGGAAGAAGACGCGGTCGGGTTTATAGAAAAAATAAAAAAGAAATATTGGGATGCCCGGCATAATTGTCATGCCTTTGTGGTTGGAGAGAGAAATGAGATTTCCAGATGCAGTGATGACGGCGAACCGTCAGGAACGGCAGGAAAACCCATGCTGGATGTACTCCTGGGAGCAGGGCTTCATAATGTCTGTGTTGTCGTTACCCGGTATTTCGGCGGGACTCTTTTAGGGACCGGGGGCCTTGTGCGGGCTTATAGCCAGGCTGTTCAGGAAGGACTTGCAAACAGTCTGATTGTAGAGAAAATTATGAGCTGTCGAATGAAAATTTATACAGATTATAATGGAATTGGGAAAATTCAGTATATTCTTGGAAAGAGTCGGGCGATTACTGTAAATACGGAATATACGGAACGCGTCGTTGTAGAAATATTGATAGAAAATGGCTATACTGACCAGCTTTGTAAAGAGATTGTGGAGGCAACCAGTGGAAAGGCCGGGATAGAAAAAATTGGAGAATGTTATTGTGCCGTAGCCGATGGAGAAGTTATTGTATTTTGAGTGCATTTTTATGCGAAAATACTTGCATTTTATGGAGCATTCATTGTATACTGTAGAATGTTAAATATATATTTAGATATCATTTATCAGGAGGAGAGAAACGATGAAAAAAATGGTAAGTTTAGCATGTGTGATGGCTCTGGCCGTATCCATGATGGCTGGCTGCAGCTCCAAAAGTGAAGAGACAAAAGCAGCAGAGACAACTGCCGATACAGTAGCAGAAACAACCGCAGAAACAGCAGGCGAAAGCGCAGCAGCCGGAGATTCCGGTAAATTAATCATGGCTACAGAGGCTGGTTTTGCTCCATATGAGTATACAGAAGATGGAGAGACCGTTGTTGGTGTGGATGTGGATATCGCTAATGAAATCGCAAAAGCTATGGGTAAAGAACTGGAAATCCAGAATATGACTTTCGACGGTGCATTGCTGGCTGTACAGCAGGGCGTTGTTGATTTCGCAGCAGCAGGTATTTCTGTAACGCCGGACCGTCAGGAAGAGATGGATTTTACTATCGAATATGCAACTTCCAAACAGGTGGTCGTTGTGAAAAAGGATGCCGGAAAGATTGGATCTGTAGATGATGTAAAAGAAGGAACTGTTGTCGGTGTTCAGATGGGAACGACAGGCGATTTTTATTGCACAGACGATCTGGGATGTGAAGTAAAACAGTTCAGCAAATATGCGGAAGCAGCTCTGGAACTTAAAAATGATAAGTTAGACTGTATCGTTATGGATTCTCTGCCGGCTGAACAGCTTGTAGCTGCCAACGACGATCTGGAAATCCTTGACGGTGAGCTTTTCACAGACAAATATGCCATCGCAGTAAAGAAAGGCAATACAGAGCTTCTTGATCAGATTAATGAAGTATTACAGCAGCTCATTGATGAAGGTAAGATTGACGAATATACGATCAATCATACAACAAAATAAGATTTGAGGTAATGATGTGGGTAATTGGTTAATATCAGCATGGGAAAGATTTGAAAAAGCATTTTTGGTGAGCGACCGTTATGTGGCTTATCTGAATGGTTTTAAGACGACTTTAATTATATCACTTTTTGCAGTATTGCTTGGTGTGGCTGTCGGATTGATTCTGGCTATTATCAAGTATACAGCAAATCATGTAGAGAAAAATATCATATTGACCCTTCTCAACTGGATAGCCAATATCTATATCGGTATTATCCGGGGAACGCCGGTTTATGTTCAGCTTTTGATCATTTATTTTATCATCTTTGCGAAGATGAATACATCGCCGATCGTGGCGGCTGTTCTCTGTTTCGGTATTAATTCCAGTGCCTATGTGGCAGAAATCATCCGTGCGGGAATTGAAGCTGTAGATGCCGGACAGATGGAAGCAGGCCGTTCCCTTGGTCTTGGCTGGGGACAGACGATGGTCAGTATCATTATGCCGCAGGCGATTAAAAATATCCTTCCGGCTCTTGGTAACGAATTTATCGTATTGGTCAAGGAAACAGCCATTGTCGGAACGATTGCGGTACGGGATGTGACCAAAGCCGCCCAGAATGTGGGCGCGATCACTTACGATCTGCTGCCGCCGCTTTTGATCACGGCGGCTATGTATCTGGTGGTTGTTATTATCCTGACAAAATTACTGTCAATGTTTGAAAGGAGGCTGGCCCAGAGTGATCGACGTTAAGCATCTTGACAAAGTCTTTGGTGACAATCACGTTCTTAAAGACTTAAACGAACATATCGAGCAGGGTGAAAAGGTCGTTATCGTCGGACCTTCCGGCTCTGGCAAGAGTACATTTTTACGGTGTCTGAATTTAATGGAAAAGCCGACTTCCGGACATATTGTGTTTGAAGGTAAGGATATTACCGAGGCAAAATCCAAAGAAGTCAATCAGATTCGACAAAAGATGGGAATGGTATTTCAGCATTTTAATCTGTTTCCGCATCTTTCGATTAAAGATAATATCACGCTGGCTCCGGTGAAGCTTAAAATTATGACAAAAGAAGAGGCGGACAAAAAAGCGATGGAGCTTTTGAAGAGGGTTGGTCTTGAAGACAAGGCCGATGCCTATCCGGCCCAGCTTTCCGGTGGACAGAAACAGCGTATCGCCATTGTGCGAAGTCTGGCGATGAACCCGGAAGTGATGCTCTTTGACGAGCCGACATCGGCGCTGGATCCGGAGATGGTCGGTGAAGTACTTGATCTGATGAAGCAGCTTGCAGATGACGGTATGACTATGGTCGTTGTTACCCACGAGATGGGCTTTGCCAGAGAAGTAGCTTCCAGAGTCATGTTCATGGCTGACGGCTATATTCTTGAGCAGAATACACCGGAAGAATTTTTCGGAAATCCGCAGAATGACCGACTGAAAGATTTCTTGTCAAAAGTATTATAAATAATGAAGAAATAAAATCGCTGTATCACAGTTAAACGAAAGCTGTGGTACAGCGGTTTTTGTTTTGAATGCAATAAAATAAAAACTTTTAGAAGCGGCTTGGATCCGCTTAAATGGAAAGGCGGTTTTGTTTACGCCATTCTCTCGGGGAGATGCCGTAGATGTTTTTAAAGGCTCTGGAAAAGTGAAGCTGGTTGTCGTAACCGACGGCGGAGCTGATATCCCCGATGGAGAGCTGAGTCAGCTTTAACAGTTCAGTAGCCTTGATCATTCGGTAGTTTAATAGAAATTCCTGAGGGGATTTTCCGACGGCATTTTTAAATATTTTTCCAAAATAGCTTCGGTTGAGGCCACAGGTGGAAGCGATATCCTCCACAGAAATATCATTCTGAAAGTTCTGTTCGATAAAGGACAGGGCTTCTTTAATATAAAAATCCTGAAGTTTACTGCCCTTTGGTACATTCAAAAAGGCAGCAGACCGGGTCAGGCAGTCCATAAACAAGTAGAGATGTCCGATCAAATGAAAGGGGGAGGCATCCTTGTTGTGGATGATATATAACATTTCTTTCATCATATCTTCACGCAGATCTTTAAATTTGGCATGATATACCGGCTGGTCCATAGATATGCCGGCAATTTCAATAGCCTCCTTTACACGAAGTCCGTCAAATTCCAGCCATGCATATTCCCATGGAAGATTCTGGTCTGCCGTATAAGTTGTAATCTGTCCGGGAAAAATCATAAAGCCCTGGCCGCTTTTAATCTGATAAGTTTGTGTTACACCTTTAGAGTCATTGGCCCGAAGTTCTCCGGTTCCGGAAATCACATAATGAAACAGAAAATGATTTCGCGCCGCCGGGCCGAAGGAATGGGAGGGATTGCATTTCTCCCAGCCAAATTGGTAGAGCCCCAGATCGACAAATGTTTCGTTGGGAAAGATAGAAAATATCCAGTTTTCCATAGTTTAGCTCCTTTATAAAACGAGTAAAAAATGTAACCTTTTTTTAATTATAACTCGAAATATACCAAAATGCTAGACGACTTTAATTGAATGAAAGAAAAATAGCATAAAGGCATATAAAGCCCGAAAAAGTGCTATTTATTGGACGCATATTGGTATGTTATTATTGAATTAGCACAAGTAAACAGCTTTTTCGTAAAAGGAGAGAGGGAGAAATGAGAAGAAAGAAGCAATTAAGTGTCCTTCTGATTTCTGCAATTGCAGCATCGACGCTATTGACAGCATGCGGCGGTACTGATAAAACGGCAGACGGAAAGACCATCATTGAATTGGTTCACTACAAACCGGAGGCGGTGGCTGTATTTGAACAATTGGAGGAAGAGTTTAACGCAACTCATGATGACATTCAGTTAAAGATCGAATCTCCAAACGATGCCATGACCATCTTAAAGACCCGGTTTACAAGGGAAGATTATCCGGACATCATCGGTATTGGGGGAGACATTAACTATTCTTATTTTGTTGATGCAGAAATATTGATGGATATTTCGGATTATGAAGGACTTTCCACAATTAAATCCTCCTATGTAGATATTCTGGAAGGATTGGAATTTGTTCCTACGGAGGGAACCTATGGTGTACCTTATGTGGCAAATGCCGCCGGAATTCTTTATAACCGGGATATGTTCAAGGAACATGGATGGGAAATTCCGGAGACATGGGATGAGCTTATGGCGCTCTGTGAAGAGATTGAGAGTGAAGGTATCCAGCCTTTTTATTTCGGATTTAAAGATACGTGGACCTGTCTGGCTCCATGGAATGCACTGGCTGTAGACTTAGCCGATGCAGATATATGCAAACAGGTCAATCGGGGTGAAGCAACATTTACGGATGCTTACAGAGAAACAGCCGAAAAGATGCTGGAACTCCTTAAATACGGTGAGGACGGACCTTTTGCTTATGGATACAACGATGCATGTACCGCATTTGCCCGCGGAGAATCGGCCATGTATACCATCGGAAGTTATGCCGTTCCACAGATTAAATCCGTAAATCCGGAGATGAATATTGACTCCTTTGTTATGCCGGGAAGCAATAATAAAGAAGACAATGTATTGAACTCAGGTGTGGATTTACAGTTTTGTGTAACAAGCGAGTGCAAAAATAAAGAAGCTGCTTATGAAGTGCTGGATTTCTTATTAGAACATGACAATGTACAGGCTTATCTGGATAACCAGAATGCGGTTCCATGTAAGGATGAAGAATTTGAACTTGCATCGGAAGTTGACGGTATGAGGGAATACATTGCAGAGGGTAAAATGACAGACTATCAGGATCATTATTATCCATCGGAAATGGCTGTGGATGCACAGATTCAGACCTTGCTGATCGAACAGGATGTAGATGCCTTCCTGGCAAAATTTGATAAAGACTGGACGCGGTATAATCGAGATATCATTCAGTTGGTAAAAGATTATGAAGCCGAACACGGAGAATGATCAGAGAGGAGAGGGAACAATGAATGATAAGAAAAAAATGAACGAAACAAAGCGGACGTTTTTGCTGATGACAATCCCGATACTTTTACTGTTTATCGGCTTTAATACGATACCGTTAATCAGAGGTTTTATTTATAGTTTTACAAACTATAAAGGATACGGAAGTTATGACTGGGTAGGTTTACGAAATTACATAGACCTGTTCCAGGATGCCCGTGTCGGAAAATCCTATCTGTTTACAATTAAGCTGGCCGTTGTAACAACAATCGTTGTCAACGTTATCAGTTTGGTATTGGCTCTGGGATTGAACAGTAAAATTAAATTCAAGAGTGCCCTGAGAGGATTTTACTTTATTCCTCAGATTTTGGGCGCATTGGTTGTTGGCTATATCTTCAACTACTTCTTTGCCTACATTTTACCGGCATTTATGCAGATGCTTGGCGGCGATGGAACGAGTATACTGGCCAGTACCAAATGGGCCTGGGTGGGTATCGTGATCGTATGTGCATGGCAGTCCGTCGCAATGAATACGATTATTTACATTTCCGGTCTGCAGACTGTACCGGAAGATGTTTACGAAGCCGGTGCCATTGATGGTGCTTCCGGATGGGTTAAATTTAAGAAACTGACCTTCCCGCTGATTCTTCCGTTCTTCAGTATCAACATGGTACTTTGTATGAAGAATTTCCTGATGGTATTTGATCAGATCGTTGCATTGACAAAGGGTGGTCCGGCGCAGAGTACAGAGTCCATTTCCTATTTGATTTATAACAATGGTATGGCTGGCGGACAGTTTGGTTTCCAGAGTGCGAACGCCGTCATCTTCTTTATCATGATTGTTATAATTTCTGTGGCACAGATGACGATTACAGGTAAAAAGGAGGAACAGTTATAATGAGAAGAAAAAGTGATGTAAACTGGCCGGTAACGATACTGTTGATCCTTGGATTGATCACAATTATATTTCCTCTGTACATGACCGTTGTCATTGCCTTCAAACAGCCGAGTGAAATGACGAACAGTATTTCAGGAATCTTATCTCTTCCAAAGAGCTGGAGCCTGGACAATTTCGCCGAGGCAATGCGGGTAACGGATTTCTGGCATTCATTACTTAACAGTGTACTCGTTACAGGAGTTACCGTTGTGATTTCCATCGTGGTTCATTCCCTGATCGGATATGCCATCGGCCGTAATAAAGCTAAAAGTAAATTTTATAAATTCGTATACTTATTCATCGTCAGCGGTATGTTCGTACCATTTGCCATTCTGATGATGCCTCTGGTAAAACAGACGGCCCAATTGGGAATCGCAAATATTGTTGGTGTAATTATTTGTTATGTGGTATTCTATATGCCGATGAACGTGTTATTATATTCAGGATATCTGACAAATATTCCGGTAGCGCTGGAAGAAGCAGCAAGAGTCGACGGCGCAAGTACATGGAAGACTTATTGGAGCATTATCTTCCCGATTATGAAACCGATGCATGCAACCGTTGCTGTACTGACAGCGTTGGGAACATGGAATGACGTTATGACACCACTGGTTATCATGTCCGGAAGCGGAATGAATACATTGCCGCTGGCCCAGATGACATTCCAGACCCAGTTTGGAGCAAATTACAATCTGGCATTTGCTTCTTATCTGTTAGCATTGCTGCCGTTGTTGATTTTCTACCTGATTTGTCAGAAACAGATTTTGAACGGCGTCGTAAACGGTGCTGTAAAATAATAGAAGGAGTGGCAACATGGCGATACTTTTTGACATTAACAAAAACATTTTTACGCTTCATACTGACAATTCAACTTATCAGATGCAGGTGGACAAATATGGATTTTTATTGCATCTTTACTACGGAAGAAGAACGGAAGGCACGATGGAATATGTGCTGACCTATGCAGACCGGGGTTTTTCCGGAATTCCATATGACGTCGGACCAGACAGAACCTATTCGATGGATGCCCTGCCTCAGGAATTTCCGTGTCAGGGAAATGGTGATTTTCGGAGTCCTGCAATATCTGTAAAAAATGCAGATGGTTCTTATGGCTGTGACCTGCGGTATAAGAGCTATGAAGTGAAAAAGGGGAAATATGGAATAAAAGGATTGCCAGCAGTGTATGCCGATGAAACAGAGGCTGAGACACTGGAAATTCTTCTGGAAGATCCGGTGACAAAGCTTCAGGTTGTTCTTTTATACGGTGTACTTCCGGGATATGACGTGATCACACGAAGCGCCCGGATCGTAAATGCCGGAGAGGGCACGATATATCTGGAAAAAGTTCAGAGTGCTTGTCTGGATTTTGTGACAGGCAATTTTGATCTCATTAGTTTTTACGGACGTCATGCGATGGAACGGAATTTCCAGCGAAGACCTGTGACCCATGGCTCATTTAAGATTGGAAGCCGCCGGGGAACTTCCAGTCATCAGTATAATCCATTGATGATTCTGGCCCGGCCGGATGCAAATGAAGATTTTGGTGGCTGCTACGGCCTGTCTTTCGTCTACAGCGGAAGCTTCCAGGGGGAAGCAGAGGTAGATCAGTACAATCAGACAAGAGTCCTTCTGGGATTGCAGGAAGAACAGTTTGCCTATCCGTTGGATGCGGGAGAGATTTTCCTTGTGCCGGAAACGGTGCTTACCTACAGCAGTCAGGGATTGGGAAAATTATCCCAAAATCTACACCGCTGCTATCGGAAACATTTATGCCGGGGCAAATATAAAGAAACGGCACGGCCGATTCTTGTAAATAGCTGGGAGGCCGCATACTTTAATTTCGACGGCAAGATGCTTTATGACCTGGCAGTCCATGCAGCAGAGCTTGGCATTGAAATGCTGGTGATGGATGACGGATGGTTCGGAAAACGAAATGATGATAACAGCAGCCTGGGAGACTGGGTTGTGAATGAAGAGAAACTAGGAGAACCTTTAAAAGATTTTATAGAAAAGATCAATGGACTTGGAATGAAATTCGGAATCTGGTTTGAACCGGAATGTGTCAATGAGGACAGTGACCTGTATCGGGAGCATCCGGACTGGGCCCTCCATACACCGGGAAGAAAACCGATACTGGGCCGCAATCAGTTGATTCTGGATTTCACAAGAAAAGAAGTTGTGGATGCGGTCTTTGATCAGATGTGCAATGTACTTGATCAGGGAAATATCGAATATGTCAAGTGGGATATGAACCGAAGCATGACCGATATGTACTCCGTTGTTGCAAAGGAGCAGGGAAGAATCGCCTATGATTATGTGCTGGGACTTTATGATTTCCTCGAACGGTTGATGGCCCGGTATCCGGATCTGCTTATCGAAGGCTGCAGCGGCGGCGGCGGCCGGTTCGATGCGGGAATGCTTTACTACACACCTCAGATTTGGTGCAGTGATAATACGGATGCGCTGGACCGGATAAAGATTCAGTACGGAACATCCTTTGGTTATCCGGCGGGGGCGGTTGGTTCCCACGTTTCGGTAGTTCCGAATGAACAGACGGGACGGATCACATCTTTGGAGACCCGTGGTGTTGTGGCCATGGCCGGGGTATTCGGCTATGAAATGAATCTTGGAAATCTGTCTGAGGCTGAGAAAGAAATCGTCAAAGAACAGGTTCAGAAATACCGCAGTTATGCACCGCTTATTCAGAATGGCCTTTATTATCGATTGAGTAATCCTTTTGAGGATACATTGGCTGCCTGGGAATTTGTATCTGAAGACGGAACAGAAGCACTGGTCAGCGTTGTCATGCTGGAAATCCACGGCAACATGACAGCCAATTATGTACGGTTAAAGGGTCTGAAAAGTGGAAGAAGCTATCAGGAGCAGGAAAGCGGATGTATTTATGATGCAGACGCTCTGAGAGAAATAGGTATTCCATTACCGCTTAAAGGCGGAGAATATCAGGCGTATCAATACTATTTTAAAATCGTGGGGTAGTTTTTGATGACACAGGTGAATGAAGAAAAATGGTGGAAAAAAGCGGTTATTTATCAGATATATCCACGGAGCTTTCAGGACAGCAACGGCGATGGTATCGGCGATCTGAACGGTATCATTGACCGATTGGATTACCTGGAAAACCTGGGGATCGATGCGATCTGGCTGTCGCCGGTATGTAAGTCGCCTCAGGATGATAACGGCTATGATATTTCTGATTATCAGGATATTGATCCTATGTTTGGCAGCATAGAAGATATGGAACATTTGATTCAGGAAGCAAAAAAACATCATATCCGCATTATTATGGATTTGGTATTGAATCATTCTTCGGACGAACACCGCTGGTTCCGGGAGGCGAAAAAAAGCCGGGAAAATCCTTACCATGATTATTATATATGGAGGGATGGAGAAGAAGGTCAACCGCCAAATGAGATGCGGGCCTGTTTCGGAAGTCCCGCCTGGGAATGGGTTCCTGAGGTGAAACAGTACTATTTTCATCAGTTTTCTGTGAAGCAGCCGGATTTGAACTGGGAGAATCCAAAGGTACGTCAGGAGATTTATTCAATGATCAACTGGTGGACAGAAAAAGGGGCAGGCGGTTTCCGCCTGGATGTTATTGACCAGATAGCGAAGGAACCGGACAAGGAGATTACGGCCAATGGACCGAGACTCCATGAGTTTATCCGGGAAATGAGCAAAGAAGTCTTCCAGGGAAAGGATTTAATAACGGTTGGTGAAGCCTGGGGTGCAACACCGGAATTGGCGAAGCTGTACAGCAATCCGGATGACAGTGAATTTTCCATGGTCTTTCAGTTCGAGCATATCGTACTGGATCAGGAAGAAGGAAAAGAAAAATGGGACTTGACGCCATTGCCTTTCCTTAAATTAAAAGAAATAATGAATCGGTGGCAGACAGAGTTGTCCGGCTGCGGTTGGAACAGTCTTTTCTGGAACAATCACGACCTGCCCCGCATCGTATCCCGTTGGGGAAATGATGGGGAACATCGGGTGGAATCGGCAAAGATGCTGGCAATCTTGTTGCATGGAATGCAGGGAACACCTTATATTTATCAGGGTGAAGAACTGGGAATGACCAATGCTCCTTATGCCATCGAGGATTACAGAGATATTGAAACACGAAATATGTACCGGGAGCGTCTGGAAAAAGGTTATGATGTGAAAGCGATTATGGCTTCGATTCACGCGAAAGGCCGGGATAATGCCCGGACGCCGATGCAGTGGGACGACTCGGAAAATGCGGGTTTTACAGAAGGAATCCCGTGGCTTCGGGTAAATCCGAATTATAAAGTGATCAATGCGGTAAGCCAGATTCATGATGAGAATTCGGTATTTGCCTGTTACAGACAATTGATCCGACTGCGGAAAACCTATGATGTGTTTGTAAACGGTACATTTCAGATGCTGCTTAACGATGATGAAAATTTCTTTGCTTACCAGCGGGAAAACCCATCATGCAGGCTCCTTGTGATCTGTAACTTTTTTGGTCACACTTTGGAGTGTCCTTTAAAACCAGACTGGGAAAACATGGAGCTTTTGATCGGAAATTACAGTTCGATGGAAGCCCCGGAGATTTTCCGGCCATATGAAGCCAGAATTTACAATGCTTTACCAAATACATGGAGGCTTGATGATGAAAAAAGCATTAATTGAAAAGTTTGAAGAATTATTCGGCGCCGGCGGCGAAATCAGAACTTATTTTGCACCGGGAAGAGTGAATCTGATCGGAGAACATACGGATTACAATGGCGGCCACGTATTTCCATGTGCGCTGACAATTGGAACCTATGGGCTGGCCCGGAAGAGAGAGGATCAGAAGCTCCGGTTCTATTCAATGAATTTTCCGGAAGATGGGATCATTGAATCTTCCCTGGAAGATTTGAGGCCGGCAGAAGAAGCCGGATGGACCAATTATCCGAAGGGGGTTATGTGGGCTTTTGAAAAGCACGGACATAAGCTTCCCTGCGGTGTAGACTTTCTCGTTTACGGCGATATACCGAACGGTTCAGGCCTGTCATCATCCGCTTCTCTGGAAGTTTTAACAGGACTGATGCTAAAGGATATTCACGGAATCGAGAGACTGACGGGACAAGATTTGGCGGTTCTTGGACAGTATTCGGAAAATAATTTCAATGGAATGAACTGCGGAATTATGGACCAGTTTGCCAGTGCTATGGGTAAAAAAGATTCGGCCATATTCCTGGACACCAATACACTGAAATTTGAATATGCCCCAGTGAAGCTGCCGGAGGCCCGGATTGTCATTACTAACAGCAAAGTGAAGCACAGCCTGGTTGGTTCTGCCTATAATGACCGCAGAAATGAAAGCGAACAGGCATTAAAGGATTTACAGAAGGTTGTTGATATTCAAACGCTTGGTGATTTGACAGAGGAAGCCTTTGAAGAACATAAGGCGGCCGTCGAAGACCCGATATGCCGGAAACGGGCAAAACATGCAGTGTATGAAAATCAGAGAACTATCAAAGCCTACAATGCTTTGAAGGCCAATGATCTGGAAGCCTTTGGAAAATATATGAATGCTTCCCACATATCTCTTCGGGATGACTATGAAGTCTCCTGCGAGGAGATCGATATTCTGGTAAATCTTGCATGGCAGATTCCGGGAGTGATCGGTTCCCGTATGACTGGCGGCGGCTTCGGAGGCTGCACGGTCAGCATTGTAAACAATGATGCGGTGGATGACTTTATAGAGGCTGTAGGCAAAGGTTATCGGGCACAGACCGGCCATGTGGCAGAGTTTTATGTCGTCGATGTGGGCGAAGGTGCTCACCGGCTTTCATAAATGTGATTTCTGAGCAGATGCGGGGGATTCAGATATGTTAAGTGAATATATTTACAGGCTGGTGCAGTATGGTATAGATACCGGTCTGACACCGGAATGTGAAAAGAATTATACAATCAATCTTCTTCTGGAGCTTTTTAAGGAAGATGACTATAAAGCACCGGAAGAAAATTGCTGTGGCACGGCGGATGGCAGCGAACCATCGGATCTGGAAGCCATACTTAAAGGGCTTCTGGATGAGGCTGTGATGCGGGGAATTATTCCGGACAGCATTGTGTATCGGGATTTATTTGATACAAAATTAATGAACTGTCTTATGCCCCGTCCGGCTCAGGTACAGAAGGAATTCTGGGAACGCTACGAAAAAAGTCCGGAAGAAGCAACAAATTATTTTTATCGGTTGAGTCAGGATAGTGATTATATCCGGCGTTATCGTATCAAAAAAGACAGAAAATGGGTGGTTCCGAGTAATTATGGAGATATCGATATTACTATCAATCTGTCGAAACCGGAAAAAGATCCGAAGGCCATTGCGGCAGCAAAAAATGCAAAATCAGTGAGCTATCCAAAGTGTCAGCTCTGTGCGGAGAATGAAGGTTATGCAGGCAGGGTGGATCATCCGGCCAGGGAAAATCATCGGGTAATTCCAATTACCATCAATGACAGTCCATGGGGATTCCAATATTCACCTTATGTCTATTACAATGAACATTGTATTGTGTTTAACCAGAAACATACGCCGATGAAGATAAACAGAGAAGCTTTCGTGAAACTTTTTGATTTCATAAAACTGTTTCCTCATTATTTTATCGGTTCCAATGCGGATCTTCCCATTGTTGGCGGCTCGATTTTAAGTCATGACCATTTTCAGGGTGGTAATTATACCTTTGCTATGGCGAAGGCACCCATCGAAAAGCAGGTAATCATTCCAGGGTATGAGGATGTGGAAGCCGGAATCGTGAAGTGGCCTTTATCCGTACTGCGGATTCGCCACAAAGACGAAAAACGGCTGATCGAGCTTGCGGTACATGTGCTTGAAGCATGGCGGCAGTATACGGATGAAGAAGCCTTTGTTTTTGCTGAAACGGATGGGGAACCCCATAATACCATTACACCGATCGCACGGAAAAAAGGAGAGCTTTTTGAACTGGATCTGACATTGAGAAACAATATAACGACGGAGGAACATCCGTTGGGGGTTTATCACCCACACGCGCAGTACCATCACATTAAAAAAGAAAATATCGGCTTGATTGAAGTCATGGGACTGGCGGTACTCCCGTCAAGATTAAAAGAGGAACTGGAACTTCTGGAAAAATATATTCTGGAAGGAAAAGATGTGGCTTCCGATGAGCGAATTGAGAAGCACGCCGACTGGGTGGCAGAATTCCTTCCAAAGTATGAGCGGATAGACCGGGAGAATATCAAAGAAATTCTTCAAAAAGAAGTGGGAATCGTCTTTACCCATGTGCTGGAAGATGCCGGTGTTTATAAATGTACGGAAGAAGGCCGGAAAGCCTTTATGAGATTTGTTGAGACACTTTAATAAATAGGATGATAATAGGAGGTATGTATCATGGCAAGTATTACTTTTAAAAACGTAGAAAAAACATATGATAATGGTGTAACTGTTGTTCCAAATTTAAATCTTGAAATTGCAGACAAAGAGTTTGTTGTTTTGGTTGGTCCATCCGGATGCGGAAAATCCACAACACTTCGTATGATTGCCGGTCTGGAAAGTGTATCCAAAGGCGAACTTATCATTGGCGACCGTGTTGTCAACGATGTGTCCCCGAAGGAACGTAATATCGCAATGGTATTCCAGAACTATGCTCTGTATCCGCATATGACTGTTCGGAAAAATATGGCCTTTGCTCTGGAATTGAGTAAAGTGCCTCAGGCTGAAATCGACCAGAAGGTAAATGAAGCCGCAAAGATCCTCGGACTGGAACCATATCTTGATCGTAAGCCAAGAGCTTTATCCGGTGGACAGCGTCAGCGTGTTGCCCTTGGACGTGCTATGGTCCGTGATCCGGAAGTATTCCTGCTCGATGAACCATTATCCAACCTGGATGCAAAACTTCGTACGGAAATGAGAAGTCAGATCGCTGCACTTCACAAACGTTTACAGACAACCTTCGTTTATGTTACTCATGACCAGACAGAAGCTATGACAATGGGTGACCGGATTGTTGTTATGAAAGACGGATATATTCAGCAGGTAGATACACCTCAGAACCTTTATAACTATCCATGCAATATGTTTGTTGCCGGATTCATTGGTTCTCCTCAGATGAATTTCCTGAATGTGAAAGTGGAAAAAGAAGGCGACGGCGTAGTTCTCGTTTACGGAAGCAGCCGTATTCCGATGAAGAATAAAGAGTTACTCGCTTATGTGGGCAAAGAAGTTGTTATGGGTATCCGGCCGGAAGATATTCATGTTGAAGAATCCTATCTGTCTGTATCTGAAGCAGCAAATGTGAATACCCATGTAGATATGACGGAACTTATGGGCTCCGAAATTTATCTGTATCTGAAAGCCAATGATCAGAAACTGGTTGCCCGTGTTCCAGCTCATGTTAATGTAAAAGCAGAAGATGATATCCGTGTGGCATTTGATACAAATAAAATCCATGTTTTCGATAAAGAAACAGAAAAGGTTATCTGCCAGTAAGATTAAAAGAAGCCGGGCCTGTTTGGCCTGGCTTCCTTCATGAACAGTAGTGATCGGGAGAAGAATCAATGGACAAGATTAAGAATATGTTTGAGACCAGATTTCGCCGCCATTTGGATGAATTAAAATGGCTTTACACAGAGCTTTATGGAAATGATGCGATGTTCGCTGAATTATGCGATTCGATGCGCCGTTTTTATGCGGAAAGAAATGAAGATTTAAAGATTTTGGACTTAGAAAGAGAGGCACGGCCGAACTGGTATAAGAAAAATGACATGCTCGGCATGATGTTTTATATAGATAATTTTGCAGGAAATATGAAAGGCGTTCAGAGTAAACTGGATTACCTTGAAAAGAGTAATGTCAATTACATTCATTTGATGCCGTTTTTGGACACGGTGGAAGGACGCTCTGACGGCGGATATGCGGTGGCTGATTTCCGAAAGGTTCAGGAAAAACTCGGCACGATGGAAGATTTGGAGCATTTGACAGCGGCCTGCCATAAAAAGAAAATTAATGTATGTATGGATTTTGTCATGAATCATACATCGGAAGATCACGAGTGGGCGAAAAAGGCCCGCCAGGGAGACGAAGAATACCAGAACCGTTATTTTTTCTTTGATGATTTTACAGTGCCGGCTATTTATGAAAGTACGGTGCCTCAGGTATTTCCGACGACCGCACCGGGAAATTTCACCTGGCTGCCGGATGCAGAGAAGCATGTAATGACGACGTTTTATCCATATCAATGGGATTTAAATTACAGAAATCCGAGAGTCTTTAATGAGATGATGTACAATTTTCTGTTTTTGGCAAATAAAGGTATTGATATTATACGTAT
>Ga0129308_1000103_pt1 | contig 145789 bp, 138 predicted proteins | sample L827metagenome_FD_94440 | JGI IMG/M metagenome (GOLD analysis project Ga0129308, IMG submission 94440) | Ring-tailed lemur group fecal microbial communities from Wisconsin, USA - L827 metagenome | ecosystem: Host-associated > Mammals > Digestive system > Large intestine > Fecal | place: USA...
ACCAGCAGGTCAAACTCCTCCCGCGTCAGCTCCCTGGATTGATCCCGGAACAGCCGCCGCTGCACCTTTAGAAATTTTACCCGGATGTCCCAACCCAAAAATCGGAACAGGCCGTTGAGGGCGGCCAGCATGGAATTGACGGTACCCGGGGCGTGGCCGGTGGAGAGAAGATGCCCCTTCCACTCCGCTGCCAGCTCCTGTGTCGCCGCCCTGCCGTCCAGCCAGGCGGCAAAGGCCCGCACATCCCGCAGGTACTTTTCAATGGTTCCGGGGGCGTGTTCCTCCCGGCGGAGAGAGTGGCCATACGCCGTGATCTGCTCCGTGGTCAGTCTGTGCTCGTTCATATAGAAAACCTCCACTTTCCAAAGTATGAGGTTATTTTACCTGAACCGGGGCGTTTACATAGGGCAGGCCCAACAGGAATCAACTGCCTTCTGGGTGAATATATAACAATGTGCATTTTATCTTTGCGCAAAAAAGAGAGTTACCTTGTCATAAAAGGTAACTCTCTTGAAGTTTGGCGGAAATTGACAGGCTGCGTATCATCGTTTCTGTTGAAGTCCGCCGCTATATGTACAGTCAAAGACGGTGCAGGCAGCCGGGCTGAGTACTGCATTTTTACGATTGTCTCTTTGGGGGATATTTCAAATGCTTTTTAGCCCCAATTCATATAACCTCGAATATCCTCAGAGATATGTTTGCCGATATCCAGCAAAATTGCTCCTCCCGTTTGAGCGGCATATCTTTCTACCTCGTCCGCAAGGCTGGAAGCCGCCAGATTGCAGATGCAGAAGTCAGACTGGCTCAGCAGATGTTGGATTACCTCTGACGCTGGATCGCCTGTTGAAAGGGTGGTGTCGATGTTTTCCACACGATGGCTGACTGGCACCTCGGCTGGCTCGGAATCCATATCGCCCGTTGTGACCAGGGTGATCTGCACGCCCATTATACCGCTCCTTTTCTGGAGACGCTGTAAAATATACATAAACACAGAGCTGCCGTACTCCGCCGCAATCTTGAACTGTGTAACTCTGAATCTGTCTCTGAGATACTCTATCGTGTGTTCAAAGGCCAGCCCTGTTTGATAGGAAAAGTCGGAATTCTGATCTCCCAGCGCAAAAATACCGCAAACGCCCAGTCTTCTGCCTTTGGGGGCGGGGGGATTGGAGCCTTTGGCGACTGCTTTGCTCATCTCGCCGGAGGCTTTCGCCCGTATCTGCCGTACCCGCTCAGAACCGGCCAGCCCCAGCAGGCGTCCGATCTCCTTTAAGGTGCAGCCCTCGCCCAGCTTTTGAAAGATCAGCTGCGTCCTCTCCGGCATCGTGCGGATCTCATCTTCAATCCGCTGGGTTGTCTCTTCACTCGTGATGTCAATGACCTGCAAGCCAGGCTGCTTTCTGGCGTAGTAAAGCTCCCAGTTTGGCGTCTCGTAGAACCGCTCATATAGGTAGCTGATCAAATGGGTGGATTGCCGGATCATCCAGCGGCTGAGCGGCTGCAGGGAGTTATCGTCCTCTTTCGACACAGAGGATGGAGCCAGGACAACGCGATCCACCATACAGGGTGGGATATGCTTTTGCAGCCGAAACCGCTCGCATTCCTCCCGGTCTTGCAGGAGGAGGGTGACGGTGACTTTTGAAGGATAGCGGGTCTTCATTTCCAGAGACGCCTTTAAGTATAATGTAGACAGGGAAAGAGCGGGAGATAGCAGCAGCAGAAAATCAACTTTATCGTTTTCCTGCACGATTTTTTCCGCGGCGTCTGCCAGCCTTAGCGTGATGTCCCGGTCATAGATGTAGTAGTGATGCCCTAAAAATGAACAGACGGCCATACCCGCCCTCCTCAATCAAGTTCTATTTTGTCAATCCTCTACACTGTTGTAGGGGTAATTCTCCAGATAGGCGTCCAAAAAGTCCAGGCAGTAATCCGCACCGTCATCTAAGGCTTCCAGTATTGTTGTGATCCGGCGCCGGGCCTCCGCCGCCTCTTCCTGCAACAGTTCGGTATTATCATGCCGACCACCATCCTCGGCATAGAGGATGTCGTTGATGATCTCATTGAACAGCACATCCAGCAGTTTATCCACGGAGCGAATGACTACAAGGCCCTCTTCATCGGGATACTCCACCTGTACCCTGAAATAGCCGATCTTGTCTGAATAGACAAGATCAAAAAATGAGTGATTAGATATGTAATCGTGAAACGCTTCAAGGATATGCTCCATGCGCCGCTTTTCCTGTTCCGAATAAATCATAATATTCCTTTCAAAAATGCTCTTTTTTTGTATCGAAAATGCTATGCTCAAACATGCAGAAAGTCGGTTCCCTCTCCCAGTGTGAGCCGGATCATATTCTGTGGGCTTCCAGTTAGTTCAGCGTCATGGCCAACCGTTTGCAAAAGAAGGCCCATTACATCGTGCCATCCGGCCAGCTCCTCGGTGTTGTAGGCAACGGCGTACTCGGGATGGTGCGCCCAGATTGCGTTCATCAGCGCGGCCTCTTTGATTTTGCCGCTCCGCGTCCATTCCTCCCGGAGAGTAAGCAGCTCGAAGATAGGAACGCAGCTATCGTGCTCAGAAAAGAAAACACACTCCAAGGTGTCGTCAAGCTCCGGCGTTTGGCCATACGCCGTCAAGCGGGAGAGCTTCATAGCATAATCGGAAAGGTCGCCCCAAATCGGGCAGCAGACAGCCAGAAGAGGGCCGTCCCGTTCCGGCTCAAGCCAGTAAACGCCATTGTCTAAAACATAGTGCCGCCGGACAGATCCACCAGGAGTCACATCCGGTACCGGATATGGGCCAAAGTATTCCGGATGGTATTCCATATTGAATACCTTAATCTCACGAAGTGTTTCTCCATGTGGCAGCGGGATTCCATGCTCAGTTTTATATCTGGCGATTTCATATTCAATGATCTTGTGGCCGCCGCGCTCTTCCTGTATGGAATAGAGCAGAAGCCCCGGGCAACCCGAAATGGGCTGTCCGTATTTTTTTGCGTTTTGGGGGATGGCCGGGGCATCTGCCTCTACGATGTAGTATTCCCGGGCGAAAAGGGATTGTTCTCCTCCACGAACCGCTACATAGTAGACGCCCGGACACATCTCCTCTACTCTCCGAATGTCCCCCAGAACATCCTTTATGTGAAAGGCCGGGCCATCCCCTTGTTCCGGAAATGTTTCATATTCCATACTGTCCTCTCTTTCTATCCAGTGGCCGCATCAGCAAAACTACGGTGTTGCCGATGCTTCCGGGGCGATCTCAAACGCTTCTCCCAACACTGCGCTAAATGGAATGGGGTCTTTATTTGCTTTTGAGAAAATGAAGCATTCTGCTTTTGACAGAGACGGCCAGCAGGCCCTTAAAATCGCGTAAGCGATGATGCTTCCAGCGGCGGCAATCACATCCTTGACCGTCGTGCTGGTAAGCATCTCATCCCGCGTCTCCTGTTCCGGGTTGAGTACAGACAGTGGAATTATGGTAGGTACAACGAGAGAAAGGACTGGGACGCCCAGCGCAGACCAGTCCGCTTTCCGTCCGGACAGGCAAGCGTTCACACCCCCGGCAGTTGAAAGCTGGATCGTCCGGGACAGCCGGGAGATATCCTGGGTCATACTGGAGTCTATCAGCAGCAAACAGTCTGCCCCAACAGCTTTGATGACCCCGCCCACGATCTTCTCGGTATCTATGTTTGTGGTCATGGATACGCCTGGGTCAAAGGAGCAGACATCACAAAAATTTCCTTCCCTACCGGAGTACATCTTCAAGGGCAGGCTATAAGTTACCTCCGGCCCCAGGGAATCGCAGGGAACCCGTCTGTTGCCCATTCCGCAAACGCACAGCTTCCCATGATAGTAGGGGTGCAGCACCCGATCCAACACCTCCGCCAGACATTCGCCGACAGGGAGAACATCGCTTAGCTTGTCCAGGGTGGCATTGGCCTGTATCGTGATATAGGTTCCAACGGATTTGTTCAAAGTCTTTGCCGCCTGCTCCGACTGTATCGTTACGGATGTCACTTTACAGTCGTGCAGCGTTTCCTCCCTAAGCATCACTCCATCCATATCGGCCAATGCGCCCCCTCCTTTTGAAAGTGCCAATTAGAAAATGACAGTCTTCACAAGTGCTCAGCTGTCTGCACTCTGTAAAGCAGCAGGCATTTCCTTTTATGGATTGCCGCCCGCAAAGCGCAACTTCTATCTCCATGCCTCACATTTCTTCCCTACAACATGGCAAATAGTTCAACGATAGTATAGCTACATGGACTATTTTAGCGAAAAAAGAACCTATAATACATAGTACGATTACAGGGTTGAAGGAGAGGTGAGGTATGCAGCTAAATGAAGCAGTCAGCAGGCGGCTGTTGGAATTGTTGGACGAGCACGGTATGACGCAATATCAACTATATATGAAAAGCGGGGTTCCCAAATCTACAATCGCAAATCTGGTAAACTGCACTTATCCTTCCATGAAGCTGCGTATCATCCATGAGTTGTGTCAAGGTTTTGGAATCGACCTGTTCGATTTCTTTTCTTCTCCGTTATTCAAAGAATCTAACTTAGAGCCATAAACTCCAATGCTGCTTCTGCGTTGGAGTTTTTCTTTTCCAAATTGAATTCCATAGAGGTATTTTTAATTATACAACAGCTTATAGGTATAAGCAAGCGGTCAAAAAATCTCTGATAAACTTATTTAGTTGATTTTACTTTTTAGGTGGTTGCCTATGCCAAAATTGTTGGGAAACGAATTGCTGGGTGAAAATATTAAGCGGATACGGCTTCAGGCCGGACTGACACAGGAGCAAACTGTTGCAAAGTTGCAGGTGCTTGGTTCTCCACTTAGCCGCAGCACATATTCCCTCATAGAAATGGGGAGAGGCAATCTCTATGTGAATGATCTGGTTGGCCTGCAGGCTGTATTTGGCGTGGCATATGAAGAATTTTTCAAAAACATACCGCCTTCACGGCCCGCAAAATCGCAGGAGTGAGATGATTTCCTACAAATTTAATACCTTGATTTCTGGTTAAAGAGCAGGAGAGCATATTGCTGTCCTGCTTTTCTTGTTTATAAGATGATGGTCTTATAAAATTTATGGGTTGACCAATATCGCGGACAATATTTTCTGCCAGCATACCATAAACTGAACATAATTGCAACCAATACTGGTCAGTATGGTATGGAGTGAGACAATGGAGCAGAAAATTCGGCGGGATCGGAATATGGGCGGCAACCTAAAGCGTCTCCGGGAGAATCACCATATATCCCAGGAAAAGCTGTGTGCGGAGCTGCAGCGGCACGGCTGTGATATAGGCCGGACTACCTATGCCAAGTATGAGGCCGGAGAACTGAATATCCGTGCGAGCGCACTGATCGCGCTGAAGAAGATTTATAACTGCGGTTATGATGAATTTTTCCGGGGGCTTGATAGCGAAAGCGAATAACCGGCTGCTTCGTTCTTCTTTATGAGGCCCGATGCTGCAGAAAGCGTCATCGGGTCTTTCGTGCGCAATGCTCTCCCATCATCGTCATTGTTCCTTACCCAGCCTTAGAAACGATGGTCTAAAAATTTTTGTTCATGGCTACCATGCCAAGTCTTAGGAACTCGTCGGTTTTGGCGGGATAAATGAAATCCCCTTCGTAAAAAAAGCGTTTTGGTTCCTGCTTATACGCACGAGAAAGCTCCCGGCGGACGCAGGAGAGTACATTCTTCCGCTTTTGGCTGAAGTGGATTGAGGTTAAGTCCCAAATTGTATTTTGGAAAGGCGTCCCCTGTTGTAGCTGCGTCAGCGCAAAAAGCAGATATTGATATGCTTTTGTGGAAGGGCGTATCCCCAAACTCTGCAAATAAAGCGCAACCTGCTCGGACGCACTTTCACAAGCATGCCCCATACCACAGCCTCCTGACAGGATTCTACATATGATAAATGGCTCTTTCCCGATTTTAGCGGAATGATATAGCCTGTATTATACAATTTGTGGCGGCAAATAGCAAGTGACAGCGCCCTAATAAATCGGTATATTCACGCTGTCAGCGAACATTGTTTCTGGAGAATCGGGTATCATCAAAACAAAGAGGTGATACCCGATGGACGAAAGCTATATCGCAAAGCGCATTACTCAGCTTCGGATGGCCCGAAATATTTCAGAATATCAGATGTCACTGGAGCTGGGACACAGCAAAAGCTATGTCCAGAGCATTACTTCCAGGAAGTCCATGCCATCCGTCCAAGAACTTTTCAATATTGCGGACTACTTTGATATGACCCTATCAGAATTTTTCGACGGGGAAAATGAGACTTCTCCCACAGCACAAAAGGCAATCAACGCGATCCGAAAACTGAGCGACCAGGATGCGGCGCTGGCTTTGGAGTTTATTCAGCGGCTTTTGCTCCCTCTGCGGGATGATGCGGGGAGAAATGACAAATAGAAAAACTGGCCGGTGAGGGATTATCCCCGCCGGCCAGTTTTTTACTTTCAAGCGGCCCGTTTCTGGCCGCGCAGCCCTGCCGCCCTGATCCGAAGCTCATCGGACAGATAGCGCAGGGAAGTGAACTCGTCGTCCAGGTCTGTAAGCTCGCGCTTGAGGATGTCCTCATAGTTTCGCTTTTTCTCCTCCAGGCCCTGGATGCGCATGATCCAGCGCTCCATGATCTTCGGGCTCTGGCTCCCGGTCTGGATCAGATGGGTAACGCGCTCCTCGTACTCGGCGATCTCCTTTCGGACAGAGCGGTAGAAGGCCGCGGCCATCTTTTGGCGCTGCTTGGCGTCATCGACCACATAGATGCTGTTGACCTCCAGCGGGTCGCGCCCGGGACGCTTGAGCTGGTTGTGCTTTTCCAGCAGCTCGATAAAATCCTCGAACACTTGCAGCCTGGGGATGAAGTCCCGGGGAACGAAGAAGAAGTGTCCCCGGCCCATCTTAACGGCCTGCATGGAGGCTACATAGTTTTCCAGCAGCGTTTCAATATGCCGCCGTCCAGCGCAATGCTGGTAGAGCTCAAAGAGGTTTTGCGCCTCCAGACAGAATGGAAGCGCGTCGATGTAAGGATCGGAGAGCAGGTTGTCATAGGAGAACACCTTGCTGTCCTTGGTAAAGGTGATATTCGCCAGCTTGCGGTATTCGTTGGTGTCCTCATGGACGGTCTCCTTTACCAGTTCCCGCGAGATAATGGCGCCGCTTGGCGCTTTGTTGTCCCGGCAGTACACCTTGAAAATCTGAGGGCCGGCGTCGGTCTTGACTACCTTGCGTTCATAAATATCGCCGGTGGCGGAGCGGAAGGCGTCTCCGGCGGCTGTGCGGCTGCTCCTTCCGATAGGAAAGCCGACGGCGTCGCACAACTCTGCCAGTTCATCCCGGTCGATCAGAATGCTGGAGAGGGAGTAATAGAGGACTTTTCCCAAAATATCGCCGCTGCCCTGGGAAACGGCGGCAAAATCCTTAAACTGAACTGTCTTTTGATTTTCTGACATAACAAATATCCTCCAAATCGTATTGAATAAACGGTGTTTATGCAGCCGCGGGCATGACCCACGGTTTGTTTTGGTAGATAGTCACTTGCTGATAACCCATCTGCTGGTAGGCCCAGAAGCGGTGCAAGCCATCTATGACCATGTTGTTGACACAGACGAGCGGCGGAAATTCTGCCTGACCGTCCCGCAGGAGCGCCAGATATTGTCTGGCCTTTTTCATATCACTTGGCTTGTCGGCGGTCAGCTTTTCCAGAGGAACCGTCAGCTCCTCCCACTCGCAGGCATGAATAAAGCCGCGGTCTTGTTCGGGATACTCCTGTTTCCACAGGTTTTCCAGGCGGATCGTGATAAAGTTTGAAGTCATGTCCAAAATGTTCACGCCCTTTGCGGCCGCATAGTTGCGCGCCTGGTAGAAATCGTCCACACCCTTAAAGGTCATGTTCCAGTTCATAAGGCGTACTTGAACGCCGGGGATACTCCTTACCAGCGTCATGATCTTTTCCAGTGCGTTCCGTACCCGCCAGTTCATCAGCTTATCCATGTCCAGAGCTACCACGACCTCCTCGATGTTCTCCATCGACAAGAGCGTGTCCTTCAGATCGGCAATCGCCGTAACGCCGGCAAAGCAGAGAAACAGTGCGTCATGATCCAGGAAACTTGCCACACCGCCTTTAAGCCCGCCTTCGGTAAGATAGGCCGTTTTGGCGTGGATGTTGCCGGTCACATGGATATAGGAGCGGCTGCGGGTGCCGTGGGCCATGCCGCGGCTGGAGAGCCACCGGTACTTCCGCTCCGGCTTGATCTCGTCGTCCAGCCGGATTTGAAGGCCCTGGATATAGCCCATCTTGTCACAGTAGGGAACCAGAAGCCCCGCATGGCCGGCGATGTCCCAGCAGCCCTGATTGACATAGAAGCCGGGAACCCCCTCCAGATTGTGAAAGTCGGAGAGCAGACCGGCCAGAAGCCGGCGGGCGGATCGGGATTGGGGCAGGGTGCGGTACATATTTTGCCTGATGCGCTCCTCACTCAGCCCCCGGGCCAGCAAGTCCGCCCTGTGCTTGGGAGAGAGCTCCAGGTGCATGAGCATATCGTAATAGGTGTCGTGCCGGACGGCCAGGGAGCTTGGCTCCCGTTCCGCCGGTTTTTTTGACAGGGGCTGTTCCGGGAATCGGTAAATACGGCTGTCTTCCGATAAGGCCCGAAACGCCTGCCGGTTGGATACGCCTTCCATTTTGGCATACAGGGAAACGCTGTTGCCCTTTTCTTCACAGAGCACACAGCGGAACATATTTTTGGCGGTGTTGAGGAAGAGGTGGTACTTGCCCGGCCCATTGTCGCCGCAGAACGGGCAGGAGGCTTCCACCTCCTCCCGTTCCAGCGTGCGGTCATTGAGGACAAGTCCACATCTTCGCGCTGCCTCCAGAATGGGGATCTCCCGGTAGGCGCCGCCGGTGTGATACCTGCCCATAGGCGGCCTTAGGCGGCTTTTGCCGGTGCGGCGTCATTGACCTGAACTTGCAGCGCGGCGCCCTTGACCACTTTGGCGATAAACACCTGGCCGGTGGGCCGCACATTGTCAATGACGGGAACGGATTCCACATCGTCAATGAAGGTGGGATATTGAACGCCCAGCAGCCGTTTGATCAGCTCGGCCACCTCCAGCCCGGCCCGGATCTTCTCGGAATGGGACAGGCAGATGTAGTCACGGCCCTGGTAGGTGAAGCGGAATACATCCTTGACCTCGCCGGTGGTCTTTACCACATCATAGAGGGAAATGGCCACCCGGTTCATCTTCAGCTTGGAGAAGTTGATCTCCACCCGTTTGGAGATGAAGAGGGCCAGAGCGGAAAGGATTTCTTTCTGTTCCTTGATTTCCGCCTGCATCCGTGCGATCTCCTGCTCCTGCTTTTCGGAGGCGGCAGGAGTGCTCTGCGCCTGCTTTGACAGCACTTCGACCTGTGCGCTGAGTTCCCCAAGCTGATTTCGCAGCCGGCCCAACTCCTCGGTTTCTTCATGACTGAGCATCCCACACTCCAAATCCAGTTCAACGCTCTGGATCTCGCTGTGCAAGCGGTCAAGCTCCTGCTGGCGTTGGGTGCGCTGCTGTTCAGCCTGCGCAGCCGCCCGCATCCGCTGGGCTTTGAACTCTTCCAGCGCGGCCTCGCCGGAGGCGATGTCATCTTGCCGGTACTGTTCAAAGACGGCTTTCGCTTTGGCGTCCAGCTCCTGGAGTTCCTTGAGCTGGGCGGTAAGCTGCCGGCCCTCAGCCTGGACACGGCGCAGAGAATTTGCAAATTCCTGCTTCACTTGAGGCAGTGTCTGCTCGGTAATGGTCTGGCGGCAGGTGGGACACTGTACCCCGGCCTTCAGCCCATCGTGGATATACTTGAGGCGGCTGAACTCCGTTCTCAAGGTTTTGAGTTTTGCAGTTGTTTCAGACATAGGCGCGGCATATTTGCTCTGGTAGGCATCCGCACGGCGTCCGGCCAGCTTTTCACCTGCAGCCTGGATTTTGGCGTCCAGGTCTTCAGTGTCGGCAATCACAGGCGGCTCCCTTTGAAGCTCCTCATACCGGGCATACAGATCCGCCCGTGTTTCCTCCAGATCGGCGCCGTGGAAGCCGGTAACCCGGCGTGTTTCCAGTTCCCCGATCCTCGTCCGGACTTGAGCGCACTGGGCCTGCTGTTCCAAAAGCTCCTGCGTCTGCTCTTTCTGCTGGTCGCGGAGCAGGTCGATTTGGCCCTGAATGTAGGTCAGTTCACCCTCCAGAGCCGACACCTGGCCGCGCAGCTGCTTGGCATAGGCTTCCGCGGAGAGAAATTTCTGTGCCTCCAGAAGCTGCCTGGTCGGATCGCTGAGCTGAGAGAGGACTTCCTCTTTGGGAATCTCCGGCAGGTAACGCTCCAGGAGATTTCGACCCTTGGGGCCTAAAATATTGATAAAGTATTGCGGGTTGAACATGGACAAAAACAGATCGCGCTCCCCAAACATGATGGTGAGATCTGCCTGGCTCACACGGCCGCCATCCAGAGTAACCTCCATATTGTCATTCTTCCGGCGGCGGGCGAGTGTCCGGACTTTACCGTTCTCGTCTTCAAATTCCAGCTCTACCAGCAGGTCACGGGTCTTTTGGTGGTATAGATGGTCGATTTTGGCGCCGGCATAGAAGCCTACGCCGGTAATGGCAAAGGCGATGGCGTCTGCAATGCTGCTTTTTCCAACGCCCATATGGCCGGAAATGAGATTCATGCTGCCAAAGCTAAAAGTCTGACTGTCCGCATACCCCTTAAACCCGCTGACGGTAAGGCGTTTCACGCGGAATTGTTTGATCGGCTGGATCATTTCTTTTCCTCCTTATCACGCGGCCTGTTCATTCCCGAAATCCATGATCTGATAGGTTTCCAGGATGTAGAAGGTCACGCCGTTGCTCTGCTGGGTGGAAAACTGTGCGTTTGTGAGCAAAATTCCCGGAGCCAGCCGGCTGTCGGCGCCGCGGGTAAATGCCTGAAGCACCTGTCCGGCGCTGTCTTTGACCTGCACGCTGGTGCGGCTGCCGCCGCTCATGGTAGGCTTGAGGACAGCTCCCATCACCAGGTAGCATCCGGCGGGGACGCCCGCGGCCCCCTGGTTTCGGGGCGGCTGCACACGGGGTTGCGTCTGCCGGGGAGCCGCTCCCTGCTGGGACGGTATGGCAGGCGTCGCTTGCTTCTGAGTGGACTGGGACTGAGGCGGCTGGGAATTGCCCTGTCCGGCAGCTCCGTTCGGCGCCGCCTGTGGCCGTTGTGTCTGGCCCTGCGGTGCGCTCCTGCGCTGCTGGATCGTTTGTACCCACCGGTCATGGGCGGCGTCCAGAGAGGGGCGCTCGCTGTCGCGGATGATAAAGCCCTTGCCCCGCGGCTCAATCGCCACCCATACCTGCGTCATGCCGTAGAGGTACCGGCCGATGCCCCACTCCACAGCGGCCCGCTTCATGGAGTCGGACAAACCGCCTTTCACGGATTCAAAGTCGCTGTCGTCGGCACCGTCCCATTTGGTGATCCATGCCTGCGGGCCAGGGAAGTAGATCGAAATGCCGCAGAGCTGGGCGCGGTCGTTTTTCCAGGGAACAAAGTCATTGTGCCAGCCATCCACGCCCACGGTATCATCCAGGCGGTTTTGAATGGCCCGGTTTGTTACATAGGGGACGGCCAGCCCGCGGCTTTTATCCTGGGTGGTGGCGGAAACGCGCCAGTCAATATCGGCGCTTGAAAAAGGGGCGGAGAGGGCGATACGCAGTTCTTCTTCTGTTTTTTGCCACATAAAATAGCTCCTTTTTTGATGTGATCATAGCTGGATGAATTTCCCCAGGGTAGTCCCGCTGGGGATCAGGATGTCCGAGTAGTAATAGGAGGGGTCTTTATCCTTCAAATGCTCCATAAGCTCCCGGTAATCCAGATCCAGTTTGTTGTTTGATTTGCTGTAAGAGTGCATATTGTTTGGGATGCTGAGTAAAAAAGCGGGAAGATGGAAGGCTTTGTGCTGCTTTTTATAGACCGGCAGCGTGTTGGCGCCGATACACAGGTGTCCGCTCCCGCGGCTGACATTGGAGAAGGGGTAGTGATACATAACCGTCTCCGGGGTGGGCGTTTCATCCTCGACCACGCCGATCCGGCAATCGGACACCTTGCCCTCATTGCTGAGGAAAAAGCGAAAGACCAGCCGGGGGATCGGGAAATGGGGATAAGGGGTGTCGTACAGCGAAACATCGGCATAGAGCCTGGGATGCCAGAGGGTGAACTGTTTTCCCTTATCGCTTTGGAAAACGGAGATGGTATTCAGCGGCAGAAAACCGCTGAACATTCCCTTGGACTCCTGAAAAATGCTGTTTTTGAAGCATTCGAGCAGGCTGTCTTTGTCGATGCTCTTTCGGGAAAGGACTCCGTTGTTGTCCTCCTCCACAGTAATTTTGCCCTGTTCGGGCGAGATGCGAATGATGATGTCGCTGCTTTCTTCCATCATGCGGCCTCCTTGTACTCCGGCGTGACTGCTGTTGGCAGGGGAATAATGTCGGCGTCCTGCTTCTCCAGTTCACGCTCCAGTTGTTTGACCTCCGATTCACAAAAGTCGATGATCCTGCATAGTCCCTCTGGAATCTCATGGTAAGAGCAAAATTCTTCAAACAGGAACAATACGATCTTAGGGCCTTTGCGGTCTTCTGTGCCGTCTTTCCAGAGGTAGTCATAGCTGTAATCATGAAACTGCATCGCGTGGTGGATGGTATCCTCCAGCTTTCTGGCATAGGGATTTTCCACCTTGGATATGCTTCTTTGTGCCTCGTATTCCCGGCACAGAGCGTCAAAACGGTTCAGTACAGGGTCACGAAAAACATAGACCTCCCGCGGTTCTGTCCATTCGTCTCTGGATACCCGTTTCTCCTCGTGATAATAGGCTTTCGTATTCTGGAAGACGCATTCGCACGCAGACCGTTCAGCAATATACTGATTGTCCCAGCATATTTCCAAATCATTTCCGACCAAATCAAGAAATTTAGGCAATCTTCCTGAGCTGTCGAGCAGCTTGGCCAGGTAGAGGATCGTCATGGCGTTTTGCAGGATTTCTTCATCCATAGCTTGCCACCCCCTTACAAGAAAGCCCTGACCTTGGTGCAGGCCGGCGGCAGTCGGCAAAGGCGGCTGTTGATCCGGTACAGATCGCGGCTGAGGTTATCTTTCCACTCGAAGTATCTGAGGATCGTAAAGGGGTCTTCCTCGTCAAACTCGTTGAAGTTGATTTGTCCCAGCGTCAGTTCTCCCTGCGCCAGCATGGGGACAACGGTATGGAGCAGATAAGGGTTTACTTCCTCGTCAAACTGCGGCTCATTCGCTTCGGCCGCTCTAAGCTGGCGAACCAGAGCATTGAGATTCAGTTTCATGCCCTGCCCTCCATCGGCTGAAGCTCGGCCACACAGAGCGCATAGGCGCTCAGGTTGGAGAGAATTTGCTGCTCCTGCTGCTCGTTGATGTAATTCGAGCGGCAGCCCAGGTAGTAGAGGCCGGCGGCTGCGGTGATGTCGTTGGAGAAGAAACGCCGGGCAGTCTCTATGTGTTCCCTCAATTCCGGGCTGGTAGAGCGGAACGCCGTCACGGTGACCTTTGTATCTTCATCGGGCTGGAACTGGCCGATTTGTTTTCCCTGGGCGCGGATCGCCCGGTTTCGGCTCTCAATCTCCTGCTCCTGCCGCTCACGGGCGTTCAGATAGCACAGCAGAAACAGTTGAGATTCCGCGCCGCCCAGGGCCACCCCATAGGGCAGGTGCATTGGCTCTCCATAGGGGAATACCGCCGGAGAGAAGCAGGTGCAGGTCTTACCTAAAAGCGGCTGCAGTTGTTCTGCCGCCCGGCTCCAAACCATCTGGCGGAGGGATGCGCCCGCCTGGGGATCGCGGGCCATCTTCTGTGCCGCGGGACTCAGCGGCATAACAATGGAAAAGTATGTTTTTTCACGCATTGTGAACTCTCCTTTATGTCAAGGAGCGGAAACCGCTCGGTGTTAGGATGTTGAAGATCATCCGGTTGGAGATCGTCTCCCGGATCTCAGTAGAGAGCAAACGGCCGTTCGGCCCTCTGTTTTCGTCTGTGACCGTGTGCTTTTCCTTGACGATCCTGCCTTTGATGATGTGGGGATATTCGCACTCCATCAGCCCATTCATAAGGCCGGAGCCGCCGATCAACCCAACCTGCCCGATAGACAGGGGCAGGGGCGGGCGCTTGGGTTCGCTGTCCAGCCTGCTTTTGGCAAACAGGCGGTCAAAGCCGGTGGATTTTTCCAGCTGGCGGGCCAATTCTTCCTCGTTGAATACAGCGCCCCGGAAAGTCTCCACTTTTCTGGAGGCAGAGGGCAGCTCATAGCAGGAAGGGAGAAGCTGGTCTGCGGTGGGCAGCGTTTCCGGGTGTTCCGCCGCGGTGTACAGAGCCGCCGTTTCCTCCTCCGAGTCCGTCCGCCTGCGGCGAATGCCCATGACGGCCACCTGCTTGAACTGTTTGAACTCGGCGTCCAGAAACCGGTGGATGCGAACCTGCTCAAAGTTATCGCAGATGATACGGCACAGATCCTCCGTCAGCCGGTAGTAGGGTACGATATAGACCATGAGGCCCCCAAGCATGAGAAGGGGGATGCTCTCGATCAAAAACCGCTTTTCATCCCGGCTCCGGCTCCCGCTTTCGGACAGGACGGACAGATAGGGCGGATTGAGGAAAACGGCGTGAAAGGCGCCGGGGCTGATGTTGGAACCAAAAAAGCTCCCAAAGCCCACCCGGTATAGCTGCTGCTGGGCCTGCTCTGCCCTGTGGTCATCCAGCTCGATGCCATAGCACCGGCTGTCGCTGCCCAGGGCAAGCCGCTGCAGGGCGGCGCCAGTCCCACAGCATGGGTCGAGCAGATTGACCGTGGTGTTGGCGGGAAAGACAATGCTGCGGGCGATATATCCCACATGGGTAAGATCCGTGGGGTAGTGGCCCAGCCGGACATTGTTCATCAGCCGCCCGATCACCGAGGCGTCTGTTGTCTGATAGTTGGGAAGCGCTTCAGCAAAGCGGCTGAGGACATTGGTCAGTCCGGAGTAGTCCGCGGTCATCAGCGGAAAAGCCGACAACTGCTCCGCCAGCTTTTGAGCGGAGGCGGCCAGCGGGTTTTCCAGCTCCATCAGAAATGGCCGCGTGGCCCGGATCTGGCCTACCAGGTAGTCGCGCTGCCGCTCCATAAGGCGGTAGATTTCAAACGCCTGCTCTTTCTCTCCTGCTGACAGGAGCTCCGCCGTCTGCTTTCGGTAGGTCTGAAGAGCTTCCGCTGTGAATTGGATCGTATAGGAAAGGTCGCCCAGCTGCTCCAGCGTATAAAAACGCTGAGATGCGCCTTGGGTTTTGACCTGCTCATCATCAAGCAAGTCCATGTAGAGTCACCTCCATGATGTTAGGCAGAAGGGGACTGTGCTCATCACAGCCCCCTTCCGGTTTGTGCCTATGCGGCACGGTTTACAGCAATAGGTTTGACCTCTCTGGGCGCCGCTTTGCGGCCATATCGGCCCACACAGCGCTCCAGGCGGAAATTCCCGTTTTGGTCTATGCGGCCTTGCGCGCAGAGTTCCCTCACATGGGTCACGCCTCTGGCTGTCACCTCCCGGCATTGCCGGATCATGACTTTCTCCATCGCTTATGCCGCATGGGGGAAGGAGACGGAATCCGCGCTGCCTTCCGGCAGGGGGACTTCCTCCTTGCGTCTGGAAAGACGCAGCGTATAGCCGCAGTCTTTCAGCAGGCAGTACATGGCCTTGAGCCGCTTAAACTCAAAGTCGTCCTCCAGACCGGTGTTCACCGCCTCGTTCTGGACGGTTTCCTGGGGCTGGGTATCGGCAGGAGCCTGTTCCGTCACCTGGTTCTCGGCACCTTCGGATGCCGGGCCTCCGGCGGCCACATACGGCGCGTCCACCGGGACGCGGTGAGTCAGTGCGAGCCACAGGCGGCGAAAAAAGCCGGCCGCCAGGGCGCTGGTGATCCCCCGCTTCTTTTCGGGGAGGTTGACCACATCGGGAGCGTTGAGCGTACCGATGCTGCTTTTCCCCACGGTCAGCTTGGGCGTATTCACATACTCAGCCTCCAGATAACAGGAGACGACCGCGGGGCCGGAAAGCGTGACCTCGGCGGCGCACACGCGCTCCGCGGCCAGGGTTTCCCCGACGATTGCAGCACACTCAATGTCCATCGCCCCCACATGGCGGGCGGAAATGGTACCGGCGTCCAAAATACCCTTTCCGGAGATGTTCCGGGCGCGGATGGTCTTCTCCACCACCAGAACGCCGTCATTGACGATATTCTGGCAGGACAGGGTTTCATAGTGCAGGGTTTTTCCCTTGGGAATGTACAGATTTTTCATCATGATCGCTCCTTTGCTTTTTGTCAGGCGGCATCTCTCAGCCGTACCGGCAGAACCATCGCCAGGTCTTTCCCGCCGTCGGTCAAAAGGATGGGGGAAACGGGGCCGCCTATTTTCATCGTAACGGTATCCACCTTTTTAGCCTTAAACTGGCCCAGGCCGTCCAGCAGGTATTTGGCATTGAAGCCCCGGGCGGAAATCGCCGGGAGTCCGATAGTGGAAGAATAAGAGCCTTCCTCGGTTTCAAGCGCCAGCGTCTGGCCGTCAAAGCGGATGGGGGCTTTGTTCTTTGTGGTGATAAACTCACTGAGATACTTAACCTCATCCCAAAGGGTATCGACAGAGACGGGGTATTCCGTATGAAAGGACTTGGGAATGGCCTGGTCAATATCGAGGCCGTCGTTTGCCGGGATGCGGGTGAGCAGCCGCAGGGAGTCGTTTTCAAAGGCCGCCCACTCCTTTCCAACGGAGAGGGCGCAGTCCAGCCCCTTGAACATCTGAAGCTCCGTCATCGCTTCCGGTGGAATAAAAAATGGCTTCTCTACCGTAAGCCCCGGGTCGGCGCTCACGGCGAGGCGGTATCCATCCACGGTAACGATCCGGTTGTCCAGAAATTCTACACAGCACCGGGCGGGCCTGTTTGTATCCCCTGACAGCGCGTATTTTACCCGCTTGAATCGCTCCAGCAGCTTTTCCGCGTGGATGGCGTATTGCGCTTCGTAGGTTGGCTTTGGCAATTCGGGAAAGTCGGAAGCGGGTATTGTCCGGCACTGGAGCCTCCGCCCACGATTTCTGATAACGAGGATACCCTCCGGGTCAGGGCGCTCTTCGGTGGGATTGCTGGTAAAGGAAAATTCCAGTTCTCCGGAGAAGTGCTGGCAGGCAGTCAGAATACTTCTGGTCTTTGTAAAACCAAAAGCAAATGCTTCTCCGCTGGCCGGGATCACCGCCTGGCACCACTGTGTCAAGTTCGTGCAGGTGATCGTACAGCGGTTTTCCTCAAAGCGAATGACCGCCTCTTCCAGCATGGGAACCTTTGACCGCTTGGCGGCGGTACGCAAAACACGATTGAGGGCTTCTTGGAATTGCCCTGCATCGACACGGCTGAAATGTGTGCTCATGCGGCCTTCCTCCTGGCTTTTTGTTTTTGAACAGATCGGATATTGACCGATTTCGTGGAAAAAGTGGTCTGCTGCACAGTGCTGTTGCCCATGACCAAAATGTTGTAGATCATGGTGACCACAGCGGTAGCGGCCATCAGATTTGCCACGATGGTTTGAGGCGCGGACACAGACGCCTCCGCACAGGATACCTCGGTGGGGAACAGATCCTCCGGGGCATTGACCTCCGGGTAAAGCTGGCCCACAGGCTTATAGATGGTTTTCCCGGCGCGGCGGATACCGCAGACGATTTGACCGGTATATTCCCCGTTTCCGGAGTCAATGTAGATCAGCTCATGGGAATCGAGAAATACCTCGTGGCAGAGCTTGCGGGAGCGGTTGTTGTCCACAGCGCCGATCAGAATGACCAGCTCTGAAAGAACTTCGCGCTCGGTACGCTTTGTTTTAGGGTTTGTGATGATCCTTCCGGTATCAAAACGCTTCGGCTCAATCAATGCCTTCAGACGCTCGGCACTCTCGATAAAGTGCGGAACATAGGAGGTTTCAAGCCCAAACACATCCGAGTACCGTTCAGCCACCACCTTGGCTTTGTTTTCATCCAGATCTGCCTCTGTGAAGTTCTGGCGCACCAGGTTCTTTTCCTCCACTTTGTCGCCGTCGCAGATGATAAACTTTACCGGACGCTCCAGCGCATACAGGAGGCGGTACAGGTGCGGGGCGATATGAGCCCCGGTTCCGCCGGCGCCCAGCATGACGACCTTTACAGGACGGGTTTTGGAAAAGTTCATGCGGCAACTCCAAACACTTCATCCGGCTCTGTGTGGATGCTCTCCAGCCATTCCGCGGGGAACCGGGCCACAGGGGGCATCTCCAGGACTTGCTCGGGGGCAATTTCCAGGAAATGTCCGCCGTTGCAGATGCGGACAGTAATCTCCGGAAAATAGCGATCCAGACGGCCGGCTACCATATAAACTCTGGTGGCGCGCTCGTCGTGATCATCCTGCTTGGAGAACACCGCGGGCATCTGATTGTGGGAGTGCAGGTCAGCATAATGGATATACCGCTCGCTGTCCAGCAGCTCCTCATTATCCAGCAGGGCGTCCACAGACACCCGGCTCACAAGCTGCTTGGGAACATGGATGAAGTACCGCTGCTCCAGCTTATCCCAATAGATATGCACCAGAGCTTCCGCGGGACGCTGCCCTTTCCCTTTATGCAGCATCGTGCGGAACAGGCCGAGCGCCTGCTCCATCAGTGCATAGGGGATGCGGGGCAGGGATGATTGAAAGCAGGGGCGAATGTCATCCAAAATGGTGATGTTTCCGGTGTCACCGGCAGATGTGATAAACTCGCCGGCTTCCGTGGTGCGCCGCTCATAGACCTTTCCATCCCGTCCGGGAATAAAGGTGATGGTTTTTTGTGAGGCGCGGGCGTCCTCCAGGCGCAAAAAAGCGCCCTTATAGGTGCTGGCCTCCCCCTTTTTCTGCATACTGATGACGGGTTTTACCAGGCACTTAGGGTGCTTGTCGGTGGCCTTTTTCAAGGCGCTGAGGAAGTCCTTGGAGGATTCGATCTCCCGCTTGAATTGGCCGATTTTGGTTTTCCTGGGGATCGCCACCGCTTTAGTGATCTTACCGTAGGTGACATTCCACTTTAGATTTTGAGCCTCGTCGAACTCCGGGAAATCGTCCGCTTTGGCCAGACGCAGTTCCTCAAAGGTCTGCTCAATGTTCTCGATGGGCTCCTCTGTCCCGTTGTAGGAGAATACGGGGAGCTGGGCAAAGATAGGCTCCGCCGCCTTCTTTGCGTTTTTCTCCTCTTGGCGGTTGATGGCGGCCAGCAGAGGATTATCTTCCTCCGGTGTGTCGTCGCCATCCCCCTCGCCATCCCCGGTCTGAGGGGCGGAGGGTGTTTTTGACTGCTGAGGCGCAAAAACCGGTGTCTCTGTTGACTCCGGCTGATGTTCCTGCTCTGCCGTCCGGCTGCCCCGCGCAGGCTGTGTCGTTTCCTCCTGCGTCTGGGCTGTCCTCTGCGTGTTGGTGTCTTCTGTTGGCTGATCCTTACTTCCTGTCTGCCCTTCTTCGAGCAGATCAGCAAACGGATTTTCGGGGTCGCTGCCAGTCAATTCGGTGAAGCCCCCTAAATCAAAAGGGTCTCCTCCACTCTCACCGGCGCCGCCTCCAGGGAAGTTGAACAGGTTTTCACTCATGGTCGCTTGCTCCTTTCTGTTTTTTGGCACAAAAAAAGCCGCAGCCACCCCCTGGCTGGGGTAACTGCGGTTTTTGTGCGTGGTAGGATCGGTATTTAGGTTCTGACAAGTCTCCGGAAAAGGGCGCAATCGCCCCGTCCGGGTTAAAAATCTGACCTACAAAATCTGACCTAAATACAAGTTGAGCATACCACCTTTTTCTCCTCTTGAACAGTTGCGCTTTTGGCTACACCGTTTTTTTGGAAAGAAGCGCAGGAAATTGTGCTGCAAGCCATATAACAGACGGCGAGCGCAAAACTTACAATACCATGTGCAAGTTTTGTGTCTCCTATCTAAAACAAAACAGGCAACAGGTACGGGCTTGTATGTAAAATCTATTTCTGTTATACTGTCATTGTGAAGTAAAGGGGAACGCCGCAAGACGGCGTTCCCTTTTTGTGTGCCATTTATCGCTTTAGAAAGCATAGAAACCCAAAAAATGGTAATCATATTGGCAAGGTGGTGAAGGTCATGAAGCAGGAACATCAAGTCAGCACAGATACGCAGCCCTTAGTCGATATCCGCGATGTAAAGCTGGATAGCAGCTTGGGTCAAATGGAACGGGTTCAGTCGTTTCTTCAGCAAATCAAAAACCCCTATTGCTTCAAGGTTGGGAATGTTGTTGTAAATGTGGCCTATACAGAAGGAGGAGCTTCTCTAAACGAATGCTTTGCTGATATGCTTTCCATCCTGTAAAAACTTGCCGTAAAATGCGGCTGGACTTTCGGGCCGTATTGTGGTAAGATGAATACGGACAAAATCAGCGAGACTCCAGTCGTCATGGATGGCCCGGCCACTAAAATTACGACAGGAGCGGTAGCTATGCTAAATTCTGATATGTTTTTTGAAGCCGCCGACTACCTTAGGATATCTAAGGAAGATGGCGACTTTTCTATTTCCAATGACAAAATGGAAAGCAATAGTATCTCCGGCCAAAGAACGCTCATTGAGAAGTTTGTATCACAAAATCCGAACATTCGGCTTGTCGCCGAATTTTGTGATGATGGATACACAGGGACAAACTTTGAACGCCCTCAGTTTCAAAAGATGATGGAGGCAGTCAAGGCCGGGAAGATCAACTGTATTATTGTGAAAGACCTTTCTCGGTTTGGTCGTGACTATATCGACGCGGGAAAATACATTGAGAAGATATTCCCCCAGTTTGGTGTACGCTTTATTGCGATCAATGACCATTATGACAGTTTGAACCATTCCACAGGAGACAGCCTTGTTGTGCCTGTAAAAAATCTTCTCAATGATTCATACAGCAGAGATATTTCTATCAAGGTTCGGAGCAGTTTTGAAAGCCGGCGGCAGGATGGCGAGTTTATTGCAAATTACACGGCTTATGGTTACCTGCGCGATCCAGATAACAAAAACCATCTCATCGTGGATGAAGCGGCAGGGGAAGTTGTGCGCGAGATCTTCCGTTGGAAAGTTGAGGGCATGAGCCCTATGACAATTTCCCAAAAATTGAATGCCCGCGGTGTTTTGTCCCCGTCTGAGTATAAGCGTTCGCTTGGGATCAACTACAAAACCGCATTCCAGACCAGCAGCCGCAGTAAGTGGAGCCCTCAAGCGGTAATCCGTATTCTGACGAATGAGGTCTATACAGGTGTATTGATCCAAGGGCGGCGTACAACCCCAAATCACAAGGTAAAAAAGGCTATTGTAAAGGACAAAAGCGAGTGGAGCCGTATTGAAGATGCGCATGAGGCCATTATTCCTGTGCGGGAATATCAGTTAGTGCAGCGTTTAATGCAGGAGGATAGCCGCCGGGCGCCGGGTACTGATACGGTATATCCGCTGTCAGGGCGGGTCTACTGTGGAACATGCGGGGCTTTGGCAAAACGCAAATCTGTTTCCTACAACGGTAAGAAGTATGCCTACTATGCCTGCCCGACTTCCCAAAAGTCAGGAGGCTGCGAAGGGCGCAACATCTCTGAGCAGGAATTAGAAGCTGCGGTGCTTGCAACGCTCCAGTCTGAAATCAAGTTGATTTTGGACATGGAAAAAGCCCTGGAACAGATAGAGTCCTTGGCTTGGGAGCACAGGGAGGTTTCCAGACTGGAAGCGGCTCTTACCGCACAAAAGGCGGAGATGGCGAAGTACACGACGCTGAAAATAAGTATCTATGAGGATCTGCGGGATGGTTTGATTACCCAGGAAGAATTTCTCCAAATAAAGCGTGATTTTTCTGAACGGATTGAGTTAATTGAACATGATATTTCTGGACTGAAAACCGAACTGGATACCGTTCAAGATGGCCTTTCCCATCGAACCGGCTGGCTGGCTCAATTCCGGCAGTATCGGAATTTGACCCAGCTTACCCGCTCTGTGGTGGTCAATTTGGTCGATAAAATAGAAATTTTCCCCAACAAGGAGATCTCTGTCACCTTGCTTTGCAAAAATCAGTTGGCCGATTTGCTGGAGTTTCTTCGGGAACAGGTGCAGACACCGCAGCACACCGAGAAGGAGGCGAGCTGAGCATGGCCAGAAAGAAAAGAGTATCCTCAGAATCCATGCAGTTGGAATGCCAGAACCTTATATGGAGTACCGGCATTTATGGCCGGTTGTCTGTGCTGGATAACGGTAAAGTTGATGGAGAACCGATTGAAAGCCAGATTGCCATTATTGAGCAATATATCGCCGAACACCCTGAATTGAAAGTTATAGAGCGATATATTGACAATGGCTTTACTGGAACAAATTTTGACCGTCCGAACTGGGAACGGCTGATGGAAGATGTGAAATCCGGGCGGATCAACTGCATTGTTGTGAAAGATCTCTCCCGGCTGGGCCGTAACTATATTGAGACAGGTCGTTTGTTGGAACGAATCTTCCCCCAAATGGGTATCCGCTTTATTTCCGTCAATGACCAATACGATACGGCGGCGATCCAGTCACAGGACGAACTTTCTGTTTCGCTAAAAAATATCGTAAACGACTATTACGCAAAAGATATTTCTCTGAAATCCGGTTCAGCCTTAAAGATCAAACGGCAAAATGGAGAGTATATCGGCAGCTATGCGCCCCACGGTTATCTGAAAGACCCTGCTAATAAAAATCATCTGATTGTAAATCCGGAAACAGCGCCAGTCATTCAGCAGATATATCAATGGCGGTCGGAAGGCCTTGGCTATGGGACGATTACACGAATGCTCAATGAGCGGGATATCCCGTCACCAGGTCGGTATCGGTTTGAGCATGGAATCGTCACCAACAACAATAAAAAGGGCAGCGCCTTACTGTGGAACCGCCATGCCCTTTCTGATATTCTGCGCAACATCGCCTATATCGGCCATTTGGCTCAAGGGAAATGTACCGCAAGCCTGATCCACGGAATACCAGTCCACCGCACCCAGGAATCTGAGTGGGACATTTCCTACAATACACATGAGCCCATTATCTCAGAAGATTTGTTTCACAAAGTACAGGCATTAAACCGCTCCAGAGCAGATGCCTACCATGCTCACTATGGGGCTTGCAGCCATCTCCCAACGCGCGATAATCCCTATCGTGAAAAGCTGATCTGCGCAGACTGCGGGACACGGCTGAAGCTATATAGGAATTTGAGCAAAGACCACAAAAAAGCGTATTTCACTTATATCTGCCCAACTTATGAGGAGCATAAGGAACTGCGTTGTTCTAAAAAAGCCATACGGAGCCAAGATTTAGACGCTGCGGTACTGGAGGCTCTAAAGGCGCAGATGACGCTTTTCTGTGATGCTCAAAAAGTGCTGGAACGCTTATCAGCCCAGAAGCAGGTAAGTCGCCCACCGGCCATCGAGCAGGAACTTCAGATGCTTGAACAGCAGATTAAGCGCAAACAGGGGTATGCCACAACGCTTTATACGGATTACCGGACTGGGCTTCTGACGCAGGAGGAATATGCTTTTGCCCGGAGTAAATATCAAACCGAAGTATCAGCGCTTCAAGAACAAATAAATCAGCTTCGGGAACAGTCTGAAGCCGAGGCTCAGGCCGCAAGCCGGTTCAAAAACTGGGGTGAACTGATTGAGCAGCATCGGAATGTGGAAACGGTGTCCAGGGAATTGGTCACAGCATTTGTTGATAAAATTAAGCTATTTGCCGATGGCTCCATTAAGGTTTCATTTCTCTTTGAAGATGAACTTTCCCGTATCTATAAACAGTGCGAGTCATTGAAATCTGAGGTGGCATAGTATGACCAATTTACTTGCCGCCTATATGCGAACCTCCCTGGAAGATTATAACCGGGCCAACGGCCTGGCAGACCAGAGCCAGTCTATCGGCAACCAGCGCAAGATAATTGCCGACTATATTCAAAGCCATCCTGATTTGTTAGGTTTCCATGTTAGGGAATTTGTTGATGACGGACTAACAGGCACCAACACAGACCGGCCACAGTTCCAAGCAATGATTGAATCAGCCCGGCGCGGTGAAATCAGCTGTGTTATTATAAAAGACCTCTCCCGCTTTGGCCGGAATTATCTGGATGTTGGAGACTATCTGGAGCACATTTTCCCATTTTTGGGCGTGCGGGTTATTGCAATCAACGATGGATACGACAGCAAGCAGTATATGGGGAAGACCGGCGGTATGGAAATTGCTTTCCGAAATTTTATGTATGAGAATTACAGCCGTGACCTTTCCATCAAAGTCCGTTCCGCTATGTACTCCCGCATGAAAGATGGGCGCTTTATCAATCATGTTCCCTATGGCTATCAAAAAGCTCCGGAAAACAAGCATATGATGATACCGGATGAAAACACGGCGCCTATCGTCCGGGAAATTTTCCGTTCTATTATTTCTGGCAAGAGTACCACCCAAATCGCTAAGGAACTCAACGCAAGAGATGTTCCCACCCCGTTGGCGTATAAGAAGCACCGGCTAAAGCCAGCGTGCCAGAGCCGGGAGCTGATGTGGTCGCACATCACGGTTCTGAATATCTTGAACAACTATAAGTATACCGGAGCCATGACTAACCACACGCGGGAAAACCGCTATATGCGTGACAAAACCCAGCGCAGAGTTCCCCGTGAGGAATGGATTATCACCGAAAATGCCCATGAAGCTATTGTGACAAAAGAAGAATTTGAGGCTGCCCATGCTCGGATCAGAACAGTGAAAAAGCATGATCGAAAGTCTCCGGCTTCCTGTGATAATGTGTTCTACTGCGGGCATTGCGGCAGGAAATTGAGAAAATCCTTTGGCCTCGACACCTACTTTGCCTGTGATACCCAGCTATATCAAGAGGATGCTGCATGCGCAAGTATTCGATGGAGCAAAACGGATCTTGAAGCAGTCCTTTTTCCTGTTTATAAAACCCAGTTGTATTTGCTGGGAGAGCGGGTGCGGGAGTTATCCAGCGGTTCCAGCGGTCAGGCCGCCAAAGATTGGCCTGCGCTGTTGGAAAAGATAGATCAAGAGATTGCCACCTGTGATGCTCAGAAAATTCAATACTATGAGCGCTATCGGAATGGCGAATTTGACCGGGACGCTTTTGTGGAACGCAAATTAGCTTTGACCGTCCAAATTGAGACTCTTCGGGATAAACGGGCAAAAACCGAACTGGAGTATCAAGAGCACCAAAAGCACCTTGCGGAGCAGGAATCCACAGGTCAAGAGTTATCTCAGTACCTTTCGTCCGCACAATTAGAGGGTGAGCAGTTAAAAGAGGCCATGTATCAAGCGATTGACCGTGTTCGGGTTTTCAGCAACCAGCACATCGAAATTCATTGGAAATTTGAAGATTTGTTTGCAGAAGTCAGCGACACAGAAAGGAAAGCGGTATGAAGGTAGTATTGTATGTAAGAAGCGCAAATGATGATAACAGTAGTGTGCTTTTATGCCAAGAAGAGTATCTAAGACGATGGGCCGAGGAGCATGGTCACGAAATCGTAGCCGCCTATCAAGACCTGGCCCCCGGCACTTCGCTGGATCGGCCGGGTCTCCAGGCACTAATCCATGAGATGATTTCCAGACCATTTGAGGCGGTTTTGGTAAAGGATTTTGACCGGCTTATAAGGGGGCTTGATTGTGTCCCGCAGCTGGCAGATGCTTTTCAATCGGCAGGAGTAAAAGTTATCTCTACCGCAGAACCGGAAGATGCCCTCGCTTCTGCCATGCGGTTATTGAACATGATGAACGCGCTTTGCTATACACAGTACTGATGTGAAAAATTTTTATGTTTTACTTGACACATTAGGACGACCTAGGCCGTGTCGTGATCCCCAAGGAGATCCGCCGCACGATGAGAATCCGCGAGGGCGACCCCCTGGAGATCTATACCGACAAAGACGGCGGCGTCATTTTTAAAAAATATTCCCTGATGGGTGGACTGAGCGACTTCGCCGGCCAGATGTGCGAGACTCTGAACAAGACCACCGGACGGATTGCCGTAATTACAGATCGGGACACCTGCATCTCCGTAGCCGGAACGGCCCGCCGGGAACTGGCCGACAAGCGGATATCCGCGGAACTGGAAAACATCATGGAGGGCCGCCAGATCTATCAGCGCAAGGAGGCGAACAGTCCGCTCCCCATCTGCGAGGACACGGACAAATACCTTCTGGACGTGGCCGCTCCTATTCTCTCCGAGGGTGATGTTCTGGGCTGCGTCCTCTTCGTCGCCGCCCCCGGGGACGCCCCCACCGGCGAGACCGAATACAAACTGGCCCAAACCATTGCGGGCTTTTTAGGCCGCCATATGGAGACCTGAGCCCCTCCAGAGCTCCCCCCTTGTCCGCCTGAGGTCAGGTCCGGCATCGGGGGAGCTTGTTTTATGCAAAGGGAGGCTCGTGCCGCCCATCAAACTCCTCTTAATACAGCACAACCCCCCGGTCATCCGAACGTGACCGGGGGGCTACACGTGATTCTGGATTTCGATCAAATTGGTTACCTCTGACTTTCTGCGGATTTTTAACGCGCCAAACATCCGGTGCCTTGGGGAAACGACCTTTGCTTGCAGTTACCACTCGTACAACCAGTCGCACATTCGGTTCCGTCGTCTGCGATACTTCGCTGGAGGTTTGCCGTGTGCCTTCTCACGATCAGTGAGCCTTGTCAGGGAACTTGCGCTGCGGGGGTGGTTTTCCTTTGCCTCTGGACCTTCAACGCGGTGGACGCCGCCTAGGTTCGACGCCCGGTAAAGGGATTCGTGAGCTTTGCCTTAGTACATCGGACTCACCTCATCCTTTCTGGCTATATAATACAACATAATTGCAGTTTTGTCAAGCTCTATTTGTAAGAAATTCTAAAAACTTATGTAGAGAGGGGACTTCCCCTCCCTTCAGCCTCTGAAAAAGAGGACCAGAAGAATCCCATAGAGAATCGACGCGCTGATCCCAAACACCAGGACCGGCCCCGCCACGGTGAACAGCTTGGCCCCGGTGCCGGTGATGAACCCCTCGCTTTTGAACTCCAGCGCCGGAGAGACCATGGCGTTGGCGAAGCCGGTGATGGGCACCAGCGTGCCCGCTCCCGCCCGCTTGGCCAGCTTGTCGAAGAGCCCCAGTCCCGTAAGCAGAGCGGCTGCGAAAATGAGGGTCATCGATACGGCGCTCCCTGCGTCCTCCGCCGTGAGTCCCGCCTTTTTGTACAGGTTCAGCAGCCCTTGTCCCACCGTGCAGATCAGTCCGCCGATCACAAACGCCCATATCAAATTTTTTAGGATGGGCGAGGGTTTGGACTTGCCGTTGACATACTCCCCATATTCCTTATTGGTCATATCCATAAAACGCTTCCTCCTTTGGCTCGCATAGTTTTCCCCTTGACAGTAAAAAACATGCGTGTTATACTTGCATTACTTATTTACTTATTTACTAATTTACTAGATGGAGGCATTGCCATGAAGATCCCCACCGCACTCAGGCACAAACCAGTCATCGTAGCTGAGGATTATGAGCACGTTGACGGTCGGAACGCCTATCAAACCGACACTAAGGGCCTCTCTCTGGGCCTTGCACAGTGGAACGACCGTGGCAAAGTGGACATTTCCGCCAAAGTCTGGCGCTATACCGGCGAAAAGTGGTCCCGGCAGTCGGAGGAGCTCCCTCTCCACCGGGTCCTGGACCTGGCCATCCTTACCTGTCGTTCCCTGCTCTATTTCCGGGAGGAGGCCTACCGCTACCCAAAGGGCTACGACGAGGCCCACCCGGTCATCGACCGGGTGGGCCTCCAGGGGGATGCCATGACGGTGGCGGTCTGCACGGAAAACGACCATATCAGTGAGGATGTCCGCCTCTTTCGGGAGGCTCTGAGCCGGGACGGAGAGCTTCTGGGGGAGCGGATGCGGCTCCTTGCCAGTCTTTTGAAGGAGATGGGTTACTGATGTCCACCAGTGCGGAACGGAAAAAGGAGCTCACCGCCGCCTACAAGTCCCGTCCCACCGAGGGCGGTATCTGTGCCATTCGGAATACCGTCTCCGGGCGGGTCCTGGTGCTCACCGCAATGGATCCCAGAGGTCAGCAGAACCGCTTTCTCTTTTCCGTGTCCACCGGCTCCTGCACCTTTCTTCCCCTTCAGGAGGATTGGTCCCGCTGCGGCGCCTCCGCTTTCACCTTTGAGATCCTGGAGACCCTGAAAAAGCGCCCTGAGCAGACCGACCACGCCTACCGGGAGGACCTGGAGGTGCTGGCCGAGGCGTGGAAAGAGCGGTTGACGGCAGAGGGTGCTCTGCTGTATAATAAAAAATAATCCAATCAATATTTTTTTATAACGCAGAGGGGACGGGGATCCTACGTGGGAGCAACCACACCGGCAAGGCTGACGGGCGGCGGAGACCGCCTGCGTATTCTGGCCCATCTGGCCTGGCCCGCCATCATCGAGCAGATCTTGGGCACGATGGTGAGCTATGTGGACACCGGCATGGTGGGGGTCCTGGGCGCCACATCCACAGCGGCGGTGGCCATCAACGCCGCCTCCATCTGGCTGGTCAACGGCACCTTGGCCGGGATCGGCGTGGGCTATTCGGTCCAGGTGGCCAATGCCATCGGGGCGGGTGACCCGGAGCAGGCCCGCCGTGTCATCCGGCAGGCGGTGCTGGCCACTGCGGCCGCCGGTCTGGCCGTCCTGGCCGTGTTCCAGCTTTTGGCCTCCTATATCCCTGTCTGGCTGGGTGCCAAGCCGGAGGTGCTCCCTTATGCCGTGGAGTATCTGCGCTTTTACTCCCTGGGCCTTCCCTTCGCGGCCGCGGTATCTGTCTTCTCCTCCATTTTGAGGTGCATGGGAGACACCAAGCGGCCGCTGCTCTTCAACACAGCGGCCAACCTGCTCAACATCGTCTTTAACTTCTTCCTCATTTACGAGACTCGGCCCGTCTCCCTGCTGGGCCGCACTGTCACCATTCCAGGGGCCGGACTGGGCGTGGCCGGCGCCGCTATCGCCTCGGCCATGGCCCTTGCAGCCGCCGGTGTCCTCACTTTCCGCGCCGCCTTTGACCGTCGACGGGAGATCCACATCGAATGGGGAGAGGATTTTCATCCGGACAGGGCCATCATCCGGCAGGCGGCCCACTTGGGCGTTCCCTATATCGCGGAGCGCGCCACCATCAACCTGGGCCAGGTCGCCATGACCTTTGTGGTGGCCAAGCTGGGCACCGTGGCCCTGGCCGCCAACCATATCGCCACCACTGCCGAGGGACTGTGTTATCTCCCGGCCTACGGCATCTCTTTTGCCGCCACTGCCCTGGTGGGACAGTCGGTGGGGGCCAAAAATCGGGAGGACGCCAGGGCCTATGGCACCTTGGCGGGCATTGCCGGCTTTCTCCTCTGCTCCGCCACAGGGTTGGCCCTCTTCTTCCTGGCCCGCCCTCTGGCCGGGCTCTTCACCACGGATCAGGCGGTCATCGACCAGGCCGCGCTGGTGCTGCGCATCGTGTCTGTGTCAGAACCCTTCTTTGCCGCCTTCATCGTGCTCTCCGGCGCCCTTCGCGGCGCCCACGATGTGCGCTTTCCCATGTTCCTGGCCCTCTTCTGTATGTGGGGGGTCCGGGTGGTCTGCGCCCCCATTCTGGTCTTTGTACTGGATGTGGGCCTGGCGGGCGTCTGGACCGCCATGGCGGCCGATCTCATCTTCCGCGGCGTGCTGTGCGCCTTTCGCTGGAAAAGTGGGCGCTGGGTGGCCAAGGCCGGGCTGGAGTAAGTGTTCTCCGGAATCTGACCCTGCCCGGCCAGCTCTATATCCGCCGCGTCAACAGGTGGACTTTCCGCGTCGCCGTCACGGTCGCCGCAAGTCCGCCGCATCGATGGCTTCTGATACAAAGTCAATACAAAGTGGGGGCCATCGTTTCCGGAAACGATGGCCCCTAAAAATATGCTGATTCAAGTTGGCACGCTCACGCTTCGCCGACCAGGGCCTCTCCGGCGGTGTAGATGTCTCCCGCCCCCACGGTGAGGATGAGGTCGCCCGGCCGGGCCAGCTCCCGCAGGGCCGCCGTCACCTCCGGCAGGGTGGCGCAGTAGCGGGCCCCTGGGATCCGGGCCGCCAGATCCTTGGAGGAGATGCCGATGTCATTGGTCTCCCTGGCGGCATAGATCTCTGCCAGCAGGACCACATCCGGCTGCTTGAGCACCTCTACAAAGTCATCGAAGAGCGCCGCCGTGCGGGTGTAGGTGTGGGGCTGGAAGGCGCAGATTACCCTCTGATAGCCCAGAGTGTGCGCGGCATCCAGCAGCGCCTTCAGCTCGCCTGGGTGATGGGCGTAGTCGTCATAGATCTCCGCGCCGCGAAAGCTCCCCTTATACTCGAAGCGGCGCCCCGCCCCGCCGAACTGCCCCAGTCCGCGCTCCACCGCCTCTCCGGACACCCCCAGGGCGGCGGCGGCGGCGGCGGCGGCCAGGGCGTTCTTTACATTATGGAGCCCGGGCACCCGCAGGGAGACATGGGCAAACCGCTCCCCCCGCAGGATGATGTCAAAGCTGGGCAGCCCCTTTGACCAGGTGAGGCCCGCGGCATGCACGTCGCCCTCCTCCAGGCCGAAGGTGGTGACGGGTCGGGTCTCGCCCGCCAGGGTGTGCATGGTGTTCTCATCGTCCCGGTTGGCAATGATGCGCCCGCCCTCAGGCACCAGATCGGCAAAGGCCCGGAAGGAGCTCTCCACATCCTCCAGGTCCTTGAAAAAGTCCAGATGATCGGCCTCAATGTTCAGGATGACGGCAATGGTGGGGAAAAAAGAGAGGAAGGAGTTGCAATACTCGCAGGATTCCAGGATGATGGTGTCCCCGGCGCCCACCCTGTGGCCCGCCCCCAGCAGGGGCAGGGTGCCGCCGATCATCACGGTGGGGTCCAGTCCCGCCGCCATGATGATATGGGTGCACATGGAGGTGGTGGTGGTCTTGCCGTGGGTCCCGGAAATACACAGAGCGTTTTGATATCCCTTCATAATGGCGCCCCATGCCTGAGCCCGTTCAAAGACGGGTATCCCCCGCGCCCGGGCCGCCGCGATCTCAGGGTTGCTGTCGTGGACGGCAGCGGTACGGATGACAAGCTCCGCATCCCCCACATTTTCCTCTCTGTGGCCGATGGCCACGGGAATCCCCAGGCTCCGGAGATGTGCTACGGCGGTGCCCTCCCGCATATCGGAACCGGTGATGACCATGCCCGCGCCGTGGAGGACCTCCGCCAGCGGAGACATGGACACACCGCCGATCCCCACCAGATGGGCCCGGCGACCGGGGGCGATATAGGTATGGATGTTGTGATCCATGGGTTTACACACCCTTTTTCAAAGTTTATAATGGGACTGTTCTCAAATATTATATTATACGGCCATTATAGACCTCAGGCAAGCAAAAGATACCAAAAAGGGGAGAGAAGATGGATTGGAATCAGGTGCCCACCCCGGTACGGGTCTGCTGCGCCGCCCTCTGGGAGGCCGGATACGAGGCCTGCCCCGTGGGCGGCTGTATTCGGGACACCCTGCTGGGGCGGCCGCCCGGGGATTGGGATGTGGCCTCCTCCGCTCTTCCGGAGACGGTGGTCTCCCTCTTCCCCCGCACCGTACCCACGGGCCTCCGCCACGGCACCGTGACCGTGCTGCTGGGAGACATGTCTTTGGAGGTCACTGCTTTCCGGCGGGAGGGCGACTATGCCGACGGGCGGCATCCGGACGCCGTGTCTTTCGGCGTGGGGCTCCAGGAGGACCTGGCCCGCCGCGACTTTACCGTGAACGCCATGGCTCTGCGCCGGGATGGGACCCTGGCAGACCCCTTCGGTGGGCAGGCAGATCTGGACGCGGGACTGATCCGCTGTGTGGGAAACCCGGACCGCCGCTTTCAGGAGGACGCGCTGCGCCTGCTGCGGGCCGTGCGCTTCGCCGCCCAGTTGGACTTCACCCTGGAGAACGGTACCGCCGCCGCCCTGCACCGAAACGCCGGTCGTCTGGACCTTGTATCCGGTGAGCGCGTCAAGGCGGAGCTAGAGAAGATCCTGCTCTCCCCCCGCCCCGCCCTGGCCGCTCTCCCCGCTGAACTGGGTATGCTCACCCGCTTCGGAGTTCCCGCCGCCCCTGTGGACCTGCGCGGCCTGGAGAGCCTTCCCCCCACGCCCGAAGTCCGCTGGCGGCGATTCTGCCGGGTCTCCGGCCTGGATATCACGCGCCTCCCCGTGGAGAGGCGCATCCGCCGCGCGGTGCTCCGCTCGGAGGGCCCCGAGCCGGTCCTCACCGGGCGTGACCTCTATGACCTGGGCCTGCGGGGCGGCGAGATCGGCAGGGTGCGCAAGGCCCTGGAGGCCTTTGTGCTGGCACACCCCGAGGCAAATACCCGGAAGGCCCTGCTGGACAGGGCAGATGCACTCAAAGAGGGCCTGAGGCCGCCGGAATGACCGGCGGCCTCAGGCCCTCTCTTTATATTTTATACTGCTATGCCCTCCGGGGCCTCAGGTGTGGAAGAGAGTGGCGAAGAGCTTATAATCCTCCTGCATCTTGGGCAATAATGGGTAAGAATACTGGTGGAGGGCCCAGTCGATGACCACGCCCCGGAAATGACGAAAGCAAAAATCCGCCACCCACTCCGGCGGATGTTCCGGCCTCAGGAGGCCCTCCCCCTCCGCCTGACGGAAACAGTCCAGCATGGCCCTGAGCGTATAGCGGGTGGCGTCCATGCTCCTGGTCCCCGGCTCGGCGATGCGCCGCTGATAATAGCGGCCGATGAGCTCTCCGCTTTGCTCCATGAATTTGGCATAAGCCGAAAGGATACGCCACAGGCGCAGGTCCGGCGGCTCTCCCTCATGTCCCGCCAGCGCCCCCGCCATATAGTCGTCCAGAGGGGCGAACCCGCTCTCCAGGAGGGCCTCCTTAGAGGAAAAATGATGGTAGAAGGCGCCTGTAGTGATTCCCGCCTCCTTGCAGATGTCCCGGATGGACACCTTGTCAAAGCCCCGGTCCCGCATCAGGTCCAGCGCTGCATTCAGGATCCTGCGCTCCGTCTCTTTCCCCTGGAGCTTCCTCCGCTGGGCGTAATCCATCTTGTTTCCCCCTTCCGGCAGTTGACAAGATATCTTTCGTGTCCTATAATAACTATGGCATAACAATGTTATGTGATCCTATTATAAGCTGGGGCGGGAGCCCTGTCAATAGATGGAGATGATCACCCCTATGGCGCCTCGTAAAATTGCCCTGCTCACCGATTCCACCGCCGATCTGACGACTCAGGTCGCGGAGGAGAACCACATCCACGTCGTTCCCCTGCGGATCCGCTGTGCCGACGGCGAATATTCCGACGGCGTGGATATCCATGCCGCCGATATCTATGCCCGGCTCCGGGCGGGCGAGCTGCCCAAGACCTCCCTTCCCGCGGGGGAGGACATCACGGCGGCCTTTGACCGCATCCGGGACGAGGGCTATGACGGCGTCATCGCCGTCATGCTCTCTGGGGGCCTCTCCGGCACCTATAATATGACACGCCTGCTGGCGGAGGAGCGCCGGGACCTTGAGATCAAGGTCTACGACTCGGTGAGCGGTTCTCTGGGCATCGGCGTCACCATGCTCCAGTTGGCGGAGGACCTCCGGGCGGGCGCCTCCTGGCGGGAGCTCACCCATAAGCGGGTGCCTCAGCTCATCAAGAACACCTTTCCCTTCTTCTCCGTGGACACGCTGGAATATCTTCAGCGGGGCGGCCGCATCGGCAAAGTGACCGCCATGGCGGGAACCATGCTCCAGATCAAGCCCCTCATCACCTTTGCCGCCGACGGACAGCTCCAGTCCATCGCCAAGGTGCGCGGGCGGAAACAGGTCATGGACAAGCTCATCGATCTGGTGGTGAAGGCCTGCGGGAATCACAAAAAGTACAATCTGGCCGTGGCCAACGGAGGGGCCCCGGAGGAGATGGCCGTCCTCAAGGAAAAGCTGAAGGCGGCCCTCCCCTACTACGACCATATCTGGGACGGTGAACTGGACGGCACCTTGAGCGTCTACATCGGCGACGGGGTCCTCGGCACCTGCGTGCAGGTCCTGGATTAGGGTCTGTTGGAAAGCGGCTCTCATGCCCTTTTTCGTCCTTACACAAGGAATGCCCCCGGTCCGAACCGTGCGTTCGGACCGGGGGCATCTTTTCATCCGCCGCTCACCGCAGCAGCGGCAGGCATCCGGTCAGCCTGTTTACCAGCTTCTTCTCCCCACACAGACACAGGCCCAAGTACCGGTGCTCCTCCTCCCGGGTCCGGGCGGCTTTCTCCAGATAGGCGGGATAGCTCCTGCAGCACTGGGCCACGTCGGAAAAATCGGCGCAAAAAACGCTGGCAAACCGGGGCTCCCGCAGCCGTTTCCGCAGGGTCCGCAGGCCATCGGCGTCGCTTTTCAGCACCGGGACAGGGCTGGTGCTGATCCCGGGGTGGAGGCCGTCGTCGGCATCCCGGGCATCCGGACCCACCAGCGCGGGATGCCGCGCCCCCAGCGTCATGCCCAGAATGGCCGCGGCATTGGCCTGAACGCCCGGCGCCTGGTCCCCATCCAGCACCAGGACGCACTTGATCTCACTCTCTTCCAAATGAGGCCACCTCTTTTCTCCGCCCGGGGAACTTTCCCTCGGACAGCAGCACTCCCACCAGCGTGAGGGCCATGCCGCCCGCCATCCGAGGCGTGAAGGGCTCCTTCAGAATCAGGGACGAGAAGAGGACCGTAATGAACGGCACCAGATAAATATAGGCGCTGGTCCTCATCGCGCCCAGCATACTCACCGCCCGGTTCCAGGTGACAAAACACAGGGCGGATGCCCCCAGCCCCAGGTACAGCAGATTGGGCAGCACGCCCGGTCCCGCCAGCAGAGCCGGACTGAGCCGGAAGGGCAGCAGCCCGAGCGCCGGTAGCATAAAGAGAAGGCCGTAGGAAAAGATCCTCCGGGTACACAGCACGTGGTCCAGCCCCCAGGCGCCGATTCTCCGCATGAGCACGGAGTATCCCGCCCACACCGCCGCCGCCAGCAATGCCAGCATATCTCCTAGCGGCTCCAGGCGCAGGTCCGCCCCGTGGAACGTGACCAGGCAGATGCCCCCCATCGCGGCGGCAAAGCCCGCAAAAAAACGGGCCGTGAGCCGTTCTCCATCCAGAAAGAGATGGGCCAGCAGGGCGGTAAACACGGGGGATACCGAGACCACCACCCCTACGTTGGAGGCCAGGGTATGGGTGAGGGCCAGGTTCTCCAACAAAAAATAAAGGGTGACGCCGCACAGCCCCGCGGCGGCAAACAGCAGCTCCCGTCTCAGGCCCCCGGGCCGCAGCATCCGCGGCCGCACCATCAGCAGGGCCAGGTAGCCCAGGAGAAATCGGCCGAATAGGATCTCCAACGGGGTCAGCGTATCCAGCAATACCTTGGTGGAGATAAAGGTGGTCCCCCAGATGAGGATGGTTACCAAGGCGCACACGTGGCCGCTCGTCTTCTCACTCACGCCCCCCACCCCTCTCCCGGAAGATGGCGGCATACTGGCCCGGCGTCAGGCCAATGAGCCGCTTGAACTGATTGGTCAAATGGCTCTGGTCGGAAAACCCCGCCTCCAGGGCGGCTTCCGCCGGCGCGGTCCCCGCCTCCAGCAGCCTCTTGGCCTCCCCCACCCGGGCCGCCATCAGGTAGCTGTAGGGGGTGATGCCCCGCTCCCGGGTGAAGGCCCGGATGAGGCTGTACTTGGACCGCCCCGCCATTCGTGAGAGTTCCTCCAGAGAGACATGGCCGGTGCAGTGATCGTCCAGCCAAGCGCACAGGTCCGCCGTCAACCGGGCCTCCCACCGCTCCGCCGCTGTGGGTCCTCCCGCCGTACAGCGATCCAGGACCTGGGAAAGCAGGAGAAGAAAGGTCTCCTCCTTGCAGAACGCCCCTTCCCTCTCCATCACCATGCGGTGGAGGGACCGCAGCGGCGCGGTCAGTTCACTCCGGCGCACCAGAGGTTCCCGGAACCGGGGCAGGGACGCCTCCCCCGTGATCTCCCGGACATACCGGGCCATCGTCTCTTCCGGTACATTGAGACCGCCGTAATCCAGGCTGCGTCCGTCTACAGGGCGGCAGGAGTGGACGTCCCCCGGCGCGAAGAGAAGCAGATCGCCCGCCTCCGACAGGCAGTCGATGCCCCGGCAGATCGTGTGCTGGAGCCCCCGCTCGAGAAAGCCCAAGGTGTAATACTCGTGAAAATGGCCGGGGAAGATCTGGATGACCCCGCTGAAGTGATAGGCCTCCAGTCCCAGGTCCGGGTCATACCGCACTGTGCGCACACCCTGTTCCATGGCTCTGTTCATCTCCCTTGTCTTGCAGGGATATGATACCACGCCCCCACCCCACCGGCTTGCAGGATATTGCAAAAAATTTTCCAGCGTCTGTCTGCACGGAGAGGGCCGGCCCCAAATGGGGCCGGCCCTCTCCGCCTTCCGAATCCATGCGCTCTCCTGAGCGGGCTTTTGCTTTCTGAGTCGGCCTTTTACCGCGCGCCGAGATACTGCCCCGCCTTGCTGGCGGCCATGGCACCGTCGGCCGCAGCGGTGACCAACTGCCGCAGCTCCTTGGACCGGCTGTCCCCCGCCACAAAAACGCCGGGCACATTGGTGGCGCAGTCCTCCCCCGCCTTTACATAACCATACTCGTTGAGCTCCAGAGGGGGAGAAAACATGGCGTTGTCCGGGATGAGTCCCACCGCAGCGAATACCCCAGCCACATGGAGGATGCGCTGGTTCTCCGGCCCGCTCAGGCGCAGACTCTCCACCTGCTTGTCGCCCTGAATCTCCAGCACCCGGTGTCCCATGAGGGGCTTGACGTTCGGCTTGGAGGCCAGGTTGTCCAGCAGATACTGCTGGGCGGTGAAGCTGTCCCGGCGGTGGATGAGCCAAACGGTGGGGCAGATGGAGGACAGATAGATGGCGTCCTCCACGGCGGTATTGCCCCCGCCGACCACAGCCACGTCTTTCCCCTTGAAAAAGCTGCCGTCACAAGTGGCGCAGTAGCTCACACCCCTGCCGCCCAGGCGCTCCTCCCCGGGCACCTCCAGTTTCCGCCGGCGGACGCCGTTGGCCAGAATGAAGGTGCGGCCCTCAAAGATCTGCTCTCCCGCCCGGACCGTCTTTCTGTCCCCCCGGTCCTCAAAGCCGGTGACGGCGGCAAACTGGATCTCCGCCCCCAGCTCGGTGCACTGCTGGTAGAGCCCCATGGCAAAGTCGGGCCCCGAGATGGACAGGGTGCCGGGCCAGTTTTCCACGTGGGGGGTGGTGACGGCCTGGCCCCCGGGGACCCCGCCCTCCAGTACCAGCACGGAATGGCCCGCCCGCCGGGCATAGAGCGCGGCAGTCAGTCCGGCCGGACCCGCGCCCGCGATGACGATATCGTACAGCATAGTTTCCCCTCCACAGGTTTTCTGGTCGTTGTCAAATATAGTATATCCGATCCAGGAGGGAAAAGCAAAGGGATTTTAGAGCGGTGGCGCGGCCGTCAGGGCCCTGCACTCCGGGAAGCTCACCACTGCCTTGAAAAGGTCCCCGTCGATGTCCAGACGGAAGGTCCCTCCCTGGAGCTCGGTGAGGCTGCGGGCGATGGAGAGTCCCAGGCCGGACCCCTCGGTGGTCCGCGACTCCTCACCCCGCACAAACCGCTCCATAAGCCGGTCCGCCGGGATATTCAGCGGCTCCCGGGACACATTTTTGACGGACAGCACCACATTCCCGTCCCACGCCTTCACATCCAGATAGACGCGGGTGCCCGGCATGGCGTATTTGACGCAGTTGCCCAGCAGATTGTCGATGACCCGCCACAGGTGGCGCCCGTCGGCCTCCACATAGAGCTCGTGATCCGGGGCCGTGCACACGGGGCTGAGGCCGCTTTTTTCAAACTTCTCCTCGTACTCCCCAAGGGCCTGATCCAGAAGCTGGATGAACCCCAGCCGCTCCTTATTCACGGTAAGGGCGCCGGTGGACGCCTTGGACGCCTCCACCAGGTCCTCCGTGAGCTTCTTGAGCCGCTGGGACTTCCGGTCCAGCACCTCGATATACTCCAGCGCCTTGGGGTCCTCCACCCCGGTCTTTTTCAGGAGGTCCACATAGTTGATGATGGAGGTGAGGGGGGTTTTCAGGTCGTGGGAGACGTTGGTGATGAGCTCGGCCTTGAAGCGTTCGCTCTTGAGGCGCTCCTCCACCGCATTCCCGATGGCGCTGCCCAGATCATTGAGCTGTCCGGCGTGCTCCCGAAGGTCCCGGTACATTTTTGCCGTGTCAATCTTATCGTCCGGCTCTCCGCCCACGATGCGTGCCGTCCCCTCCCGGACGGCGCGCCACTGGCGGGCCCACCGGCATAGCAGCCACAGCACCACGCCCTGCCAGACGGGCACCAGCACCACCGTGGGGATGGTGATGACGGTCATGAGCAGATAGAGGAGGAAGGTGAGCACAGGGCGGCGGATGACGCTCCAGTTGGCGGCCACCTCCCGGAAGAAGCGGCACACCCGGGCGCACAGCCGCCAGAGCACCGTATTCCGAAAGAGCCCTCCCGCCTTGCACCGCACGGCCAGCGTGTGGAGCAGGGCCAGGCACAGCCCGTCCGTGGCCACGGTGAACACGCCCAGGCCCACATAGGCGGTGGGGCGCTGCCCTCCCTGGTTGATGCTGTATGTGATGGAGTCCCCCGCAGCCAGCAGGAGGGTGATGAGCACGACAAACAGGCAGAGGTACAGGTCCAGCGGGACCCGGTCCTGCCAATTCAGCACGAGGCCGTCCTGTCCCCGGCGGCGGCCCGCCGACCGGCAGAACGGTATGAGGAGCGCCACGGAGAGTGTCAGCGTCACGACCGCCGCCGCTGCGACGGCCGGGAGATACTGCTGGAACTCCATGTAGTCCCGGTAGTCCTCCATAAAATAATCGTCCGCCGTCAGGGGCCAGCTCACCCCGTCCTGGGTGGTGAGGGTGACCGTTCGGATTCGGGTGTCCATGGCAGGCTCATAGTCCCACCAGTCCTCGCCGTCGGAGCGCCAGCCGTACGAATTATACTCTCCGGGCTGCTCAGCGGGCTTACACCGGACGTAGGTGCCGTCCGCCAGGTACACCATCTTGTCATAGAGTTCGCTCGCCTCGTCATAGACGCTGTAATCGTTCTGCGCCAGATCGTCACCCTGGACAAGGGTGTATTCGCTCAGCTGCGCGGCGGCCACCTGGTCCATGCTCTCCCCCTCGGGGAGATTGGAGTAGAGGAGTTTTCCCGCCTGGTCGTGTATCTCAAAGCGGTAATTGGTGCGCTCCGGAGAGAGAGCCTTGGTGAGATTCCCCAGCCGCTGCTGATCGGTATAGGTCAGCCCTCCCTGCCACAGTTGGGCCTGACAGAGATCCCGGACCTGGTCCGCCATGTACGCATACCGATTCATCGGGGCATAAATGCTGTAGCTGTGGACATAGTCGCCCCCGGACCAGAGATTGTCCCACTGTGCCATGGTGAAGAGCCCCGTCCAGAAAGCCAGTGCGGTGGTCACCAGGCACAGGAGGGTGAGGGCCGCCCGCCCCTGGGGACTGGTGAAGCGGATTTTCATGGAATCACTCCTATTCAGGGTTGGAGCCCGGCGGCTCCCCGCGGTGGGGGCTACACCTTCTCCATCTTATATCCCAGACCCCAGACCACCTTGATGTATCTGGGGTTGGCCGGGTCGATCTCGATCTTCTCCCTTAGATGACGGATGTGCACCGCCACGGTGTTCTCCGATCCCAGAGAGGGGTCGTTCCACACCAGCTCGTAGATCTGGCCGGTGGAGAAGACCCGGCCCGGATTTTTCATCAGCAGGAGCAGGATGTTGTACTCGATGGGGGTCAGGGACACGCCCTCCCCATCCACGGTCACGGACTTGGCGGCGTCGTCCAGGGCGATGCCGCCGTTGCGCAGGACCCGGGAGGTCTCTTCCTTCCGCTGGCCCCCCAGCGTGGTGTAGCGGCGGAGTTGGCTTTTTACCCGGGCCAGGACCTCAATGGGGTTGAAAGGCTTGGTCACATAGTCGTCCGCCCCGATATTGAGGCCCAGGATCTTGTCCGCGTCCTCGCTCTTGGCTGTGAGGAGGATGATCGGGATATTCTTGCTCTCCCGGAGCTTGGCGGTGGCGCGGATCCCGTCCATGTGGGGCATCATCACGTCCATGAGGATGAGATGGATCTCCCGCTCCTCCACGATCTTCAGCGCTTCCAGTCCGTCGTAAGCGTGATAGGTCTTGTACCCGTCGCTGGTGAGGTAGATGTCCAGGGCGGATACGATATCCCGGTCATCATCACAGATGAGAATGTTGTACAACAAAATCACTCCTCCTGTTTGTTATCCTACCAGCCGCTTTTTAAGCCGCAAGGTGGAAAAGGTTTAAGAAGTTCTTAAGAGGGGCACCGCCGCCCTCTCTGGGTAGTATACCACATTGCCGCGCCGGCACCAAGATGGTCGGCTTTGGTTGGTTCCCCCCGCAGCCTTTGGACGGAGACAACCCACCCGCCGCCGTGTTAAGATCATCCCATCTTGTAAAAGGAGCGTGCCTATGGAAGCTTATCTACAGGGCCTCACCATGGGGCTGGCCTACGTGGCCCCCATCGGACTGCAAAACCTCTTCGTCATCAACACCGCCCTCACCCAAAAGCGCAGCCGGGCCTATCTCACCGCTCTCATCGTCATTTTCTTTGACGTCACGCTTGCCTTCGCCTGCTTTTTCGGGATCGGCGCCATCATGCAGCGCTTCGAATGGCTGCGCATGGCGGTCCTCTTGGTAGGCAGCGGTATCGTGATCTGGATCGGGATCGGCCTGCTCCGGGACAGGGGGCCCGAGGACACCGCCGCCGCTGTGGATGTCCCCTGGGCCAAGGTGGTCACCACCGCCTGCGTGGTCACCTGGTTCAACCCCCAGGCCATCATCGACGGCACCATGATGCTGGGCGCCTTCCACGCCGCCCTTCCCGCCGGAGAAAGCACCCGGTTCATCCTGGGCGTCACTTCTGCCTCCTGCCTGTGGTTCACCGGCGTCACCACCGTGCTCCAGTTGGCGGGCCACCGCTTCAGCCGGAACATGCTGCGCATCATCAACCTCATCTGCGGCAGTGTCGTTATTTTTTACGGCGGAAAACTCCTCTGGTCCTTTCTTCAGGCGGTCCTTCCTCTCCTCGGCGCATAATTCTCTCTTTTTTGCCCTTATTGTTGCATGGTCAACTATTCCTATGGTATACTGTTGAATAATAAACTGAACATGGGAAGTGACCATCTATGTCCATTTTCCGGCAGCCGGAAGACAAGTTTGCCCGTATGACCCAGACCCCCATCCCGACTCTGGTGTCCACGCTGGCGGTACCCACCATCATCAGTATGCTCATCACCTCGCTCTACAACATGGCCGACACCTTCTTCGTGGGCCAGATCGGTACCAGCGCCACCGCCGCCGTGGGCGTGGCTCTCCCGCTGATGGCCATCATCCAGGCCATCGGCTTCACCTTCGGCCAAGGCTCCGGGAACCACATCTCCCGGCTTCTGGGCCAGCAGCAGCGGGAGGAGGCAGAGCACATGGCCTCCGTCGCCTTTTTCTCCGCCTTTGCTCTGGGGGCGGTGCTGGGTGTGCTGGGCACCCTGTGGCTCGATCCGCTGGTCGATCTGCTGGGCGCCACCGCCACCAGCGCCGGATACACCAAGGACTACGCTCGATACATCCTCATCGGCTGCCCCTTCATGGTCTCCGCCCTGGTCCTCAACAACCAGTTCCGCTTTCAGGGAAACGCCATCTTCGGCATGGTGGGCATCTTTTCGGGCGCCGTGGTCAACATCATCCTGGACCCCATCTTCATCTTTGTCCTGGATATGGACACCGGCGGCGCCGCCCTGGCCACCATCCTCAGCCAGTTCCTCAGCTTCTGCCTGCTGGTGGGCGGCACGTTCCACGGCGACAATCTTCCCCTCTCCCTCCGGGCGTTCCGGCCCACGGTGGAGCGGTACTCCAAGATCATTTCCGGGGGCCTTCCCTCTTTCTGGCGGCAGGCCCTGGCCAGCGTGGCCACCATTCTCCTCAATGTGGCCGGACGGGAATTCGGCGGCGGCGATGTGGCCGTGGCGGCCATGAGCATCGTCTCCCGCATCACGATGTTCGCCGGTTCGGCGCTGGTGGGCTTCGGTCAGGGCTACCAGCCGGTGTGCGGCTTCAATTACGGGGCCAAGCTGTATGGCCGGGTCCGGGAGGCCTTTTTCTTTTTCTTCAAAGTGGCCGCCGTCGGAGCGCTGATCCTGGCGGCGCTGGGCTTCCTCTTCTCCCCCCAGTTGGTCGCCATCTTCCGCCGGGACGATTCCGAGGTCATCCGCATCGGCGCCACGGCCCTGCGGATGCAGTGTGTCACCTTTCCCCTGATGGCCTGGTTCTTCCCCACCAGTATGACCTTGCAGACCACCGGCCTCTCCTTAAAGGCCTCCGCGCTGGCCATGTGCCGACAGGGGCTTTTCTTCCTTCCCTTTATTCTGACCTTGCCCCGCCTCTGGGGTATCCCCGGCATTCAGCTCAGCCAACCGGCGGCGGATCTGTGCTCTTTCCTGGTGGCCCTCCCCATGGGGCTCGGGGTCCTTCGGGACCTGCGTCTGGCCCAGGAGGGGCTGGAGGCCCAAAAGGAGTGACTTCAGCCCGGATCACCGGCGCTGCTCCGGGAGAGGGTGCCCATCCGCTTGAGCCGCCGCCTTCCCGGACCTTATTCCCCGCACAGAGAGGCCCCTCCCCCCTGTTGAAAAGGGGGAGGGGCCTCTCTGTATTCTCTCTGTTCGTCCTCGCGCCTCTATGATGCGGCACCGGCGATTTGCTTATCTTCCAAAGGAAAAGAGCCCCTTCTTCTGATAGGGCTCGCTCCGGATGGACGATACCCGATAGCCAGTGGCGTCGATCACCTGCCGCAGCGCCTGTTCATCGATCTCCTGCTCTGTGAGGATGACGGTCTGATTTTTGCTGTGGGATGCGCTCACCTTTTTGACATCAAACGCCTTCCGGACCGCCTCGTTGATGTGCGACTCACACATGGAACAGGCCATACCTTCGATCTCCAGGGTCACTTTCGTCATATTCTGGATCTCCTCCTGATCTTATCTGTGCTACGGACCGCACAGTTAGTTGACACTAACCGTATTATAACACGCTCCCCCGCCGGAGACAAGCGGTCCGGCTGAATATTTTTCCTCCGGGATTGTCTCATTCCGGCCAAATGGTGCAAACAGGGCTGCGCCTGCGATAAAAACGCCTTTTGTCCCGTTATTTTTTTGCAGCACGGCTCTGCCGACACCGCCTTTCCTTCTCCCGGCAATTATGATATGATAAAAGAAAAGATATCCCATTCCAAATTTTAAAGAGGAGGAGCGGCGCGTGTTTCTCGTGATGACCATGGAGTCCCTTGCCCGGCGGGAACGGCCCGAGCAGCGGCTGGACGAGGGGCTGCTGGGCCGGGTGGGCCGGGGGGATCTCACCGCCTTGGAATCTCTCTACCTTCAGACAGAAAAGGCCGTCTATGCCCTGGCCCTCTCTATCCTCCGGAATCCGGACGACGCCCAGGATGTGACCCAGGAGGTCTACCTGAAGGTCCGGGCGGCGGCTCACCTGTATGTGCCGCAGGGGAAACCGCTGGCCTGGCTCTTCACCATCACCCGCAATTTGTGCCGGGACCTCCAGCGTGTCCAGGCGCGCACCGGGCAGGCTCCGGACGGCCTGGAGGATGACGTGCGGTTCTCCTATGTCTCCGATCCCACGGACCGACTGGTGCTGGAGGCCGCCCTCAAGACTCTGGGAGAGGATGAGCGCCAGGTGGTGCTGCTCCACGCCGTCTCCGGTCTGCGGCACCGGGAGATCGCCCGGGACCTGGGTCTCCCGCTCTCCACAGTGCTCTCCCGGTACAGCCGGGCACTCAAAAAACTCAAGCGCTGTCTTTCTGAAGAGGGGGTGCGCCTATGAAACGGAAGATAGAGACCTCCCTGCGCCGGGCCATGGACCAGCTCCCGCAGCCCGATTACTGGACTGTGGCGGAGGCCCCGGTCCAAAAGATGGAGGTCCACGACTATGTAACCCGGCAGGATGTCTCCGTCCGCCCCGTTCGCCGCCGCGCGCTCCCCTTGGCCCTGGCCGCCTGTGCGCTGGCGCTTGCTGTGGGACTTTATTCCTATTTTCGGTTTTTCCAGATCTATTCCGTGGTAGATCTGACGGTAAACCCATCTTTCGCCCTTGCGCTCAACCGGGGGGACCAGGTGCGGAACGTGACCGCCCTCAACGGGGATGCGGAGGCAATCCTGGAGGGCCGCTCCTACCGGGGCTGGACTCTGGAGGCCACTGTGGAAAATCTGTTGGACGGGTTGGCCGCCCAAGGATATCTCACCTCTGCCGACGATGCCGTGGATGTCGCCGTGAACAGCAAAGACGCCGACCACGGCCGGGCGCTCCGTGAGACCGTGGAGCGCTGCGTCGCCGAAAAGCTCTCCGGGTTCTCGCAGCCGGATGTTCCCGCCCCCTCTCCTACGTCCGAAACGGCGGCCACACCCGTGCCGACTCCCATCGCAACCCCCTATTCCACGCCTGTTCCCACACCCGCCGCAACGCCCGTCCCGACGCCTGCTCCCACACCTGCACCCACGCCGACTCCTTCCCCGCAGCCCACGGCCCCCCTCTCCGAAGAGGCGGTGGGGGATATCCTCCGTCAGCGCCTGCCGGAGGCCGTACTCAAAGAGCTGGAGTTGGACGAGGACGACGGCCGGTGGATCTACGAGGCCAAGCTCCGCCACGGCGATCTCAAATATGAAATCGAGCTGGACGCCTTTACCGGTGAGATTCTCAAGTGGGAAGAGGACGACTGAACGCGAGCCGCTTAGGGCGCGCCTCCGGTGGGACCCGCTCCGCAAAAAAGAGCTGTGGCTTTGCCACAGCTCTTTTTATCCGGTCTTCAGTCCTCCCTCAGGGTCAGGGACACCGGGCAGTGGTCGCTGCCCAGGACATCGGCATGAATCTCCGCCTTTTCAATGCGGTCCCGGAGCCGGTCCGACACCAGGAAGTAGTCGATGCGCCAGCCCGCGTTCTTCTCCCTGGCGTGGAAGCGGTAGCTCCACCAGGAATAGGCCCCTGCCAAATCAGGATAGAGGTAGCGGAAGGTGTCGGTAAAGCCGGATGCGAGCAGCCGGGTCATCTTGGCCCGCTCTTCGTCGGAAAAGCCCGCGTTCCCCCGGTTGGTCTTGGGATTCTTCAGGTCGATCTCCTCATGGGCCACATTCATATCCCCGCAGACCACCACCGGCTTTCTCGCGTCCAGGGAGAGCAGATAGGCCCGGAAGGCGTCCTCCCACTCCATCCGGTAAGGGAGACGCGCCAGACCGTCCTGAGCATTGGGGGTATAGACGGTGACCAGATAGAGCTTCTCCAGCTCCAGGGTGATGGCCCGCCCTTCTCCCACATGGGCCGGATCTCCGATGTCGTAGGACACGGAGATCGGCTCCCGCCGGGTGAAGGCGGCGGTGCCGGAATAGCCCTTCTTTTCAGCGGAGTTCCAGTACTGGAAATAGCCGGGCGTCTCGATCTCGGCCTGATGGGGCTGCATTTTGGTCTCTTGCAGGCAGAACACGTCGGCGTCGGCCCTCTGAAAATAATCAAAAAAACCCTTTTTCGCGCAGGCCCGCAGGCCGTTCACGTTCCAAGAGACGAGCTTCATGGAAAAGTCCTCCTTCGCATCCAGTCGTGTGTGCTACTATTTTACACGATGGGGCGCGGAATTACCAGATAGAGACCGTCTTTTTACAGAAATCCGGTGGGGCGTGGATAAGAGGCATGCTAAAATGGGTATAACGAATGGGAGGTCATATCCTGTGACACGTCTTTTTGCCGCACAGGCGGCGGAGGATGGCGCATCCATCTCCGCCGCTCTGCTCGCCGGGGCCGTGCGGGCGGTCTGGCGCCTGGAAGCTCTCCCGGAGACGGCGCTCGGCCCCCTGGGCAAGCCCTTTTTCCCCAGCCATCCCGCGCTCCACTTCAATCTCAGCCACAGCGGTCCCTACGCCTTCTGTGCCCTCTCCGACGTGCCGGTGGGGGTGGATGTGGAACGGCTGCGCCCCCGCCGGGTGGCGCTGGTCAAACGCGCCCTGTCGGAGGAGGAATCCGCCTGGTACGTCTCCCGCGGCCGCCGCTGGGAGGACTTCTACACTCTCTGGACCTGCAAGGAAGCACGGGTGAAGTGCCTGGGCACAGGGCTGATCCAGGCCCCCGCCTCCATCTCCGTTCCCCTTCTGGATTCGGGCGCGGCCGCCACCCTGGACGGTCTGGTTTTCACCACTTATGCCGGAGAGGGGTACCGGGCCGCCCTGTGCTCCCCCACCGACACGGCGGCGCTGGAGTGGTTCACTTTTTCTTAATCATAACTTAATAATGGACCCACTGTTTTCTAAAGAATCCATCGGTATACTGGGGGTGTAAAAGGAGGGACAGACATGAACATCTTGATTTTGACTGGAAAATTCGGCATGGGACACTGGTCTGCCTCTCAGTCGCTGCGCTTACAGCTTCTGAACGCCTTTCCCGCCGCCAATGTGACCGTGGAGGACTTTTTTGCCTACGCCCTGCCCGACGCCTCCGAGGCCATCTACAAGGGTTTCTCCCTGCTGGTGACCCACGGAAGCGGTCTCTATAACATCTACTACAAAGCCACGGAGAACGCCTCGCTCAAGACTAGGCCCCCGCTGGAAAGCCTCTTCCAGGACAAGCTTGCCGAGCTGCTGTGGGAGCGGCGGCCTGACGCCGTGATCGCCACCCACCCCTTCTGCGCCCAGTTGGTGTCCGACTACAAGGAGGAGCTGTGCTCCACCCTTCCCCTGGTGACCTGCATCACCGATCTCACCTCCCATTCCGAGTGGATCAACGACCACACCGACTGCTATCTGGTGGGCTCTCCCGAGATCCGGGACCGTCTGGAGGAAAAAGGCGTGGACCACGGGCGCATCCTGGTCACCGGTATTCCCGTAAAGCCTGAGTTCAAGGCCCCTGCCCGTCGGGGGCAGGATGGCGTGCGCCGCCTGCTCATCATGGGCGGCGGACTGGGACTGCTCCCCAAGCGGGACAGCTTCTACGAGGCGCTCAACGCGCTTCCGGACGTCAGGACCACCCTGATCACCGGCGGGAATCAAAAGCTCTATGACAAGCTCCACGGCAAATACGAGAATATCGAGGTCGTGGGGTTTACAGACCGGGTATACGATTATATGGCCCGCGCTGATTTAATGCTCTCCAAGCCGGGCGGCATCACCCTGTTCGAGACCATCTTCTCCGAGCTGCCCATCCTGGCCTGGGAGCCCTTCCTCCAGCAGGAGCGCAACAACGCCCGCTTTATCACCCGCTATCAGATCGGCCGTATTGCCGCCAAAGAGCCGGAAGCCTGTGTGGAGGCCATACGGCGGCTTCTCTACGACGACAAGGCCCTCCGCCGCATGGGGCAGAATATGCGCCTTCTGAAAGGGCGGCTGGAGGCGCAAAGCCTGGCGCGCATCGTTGCCACTCTGGCGGCCCAGGGCAGGGGGGTGTGCGCATGATGGACCGGAAAACCAACTGGGGGCTTCTTCTCATTCTGACCCTCATGTCCGGAACGATCTTCCTTCTTCTCCGGGAGCAGCCCCTCTCCAGCCTGCTGGGCATCCTCTCTACCATCCGGCCCGGCTATGTGCTGCTGGGCCTGGGGCTGATGTTCTGCTTTGTGGGCTGTGAGGCCATGTGCTCGAAGCTCATCCTGGCCCGTCTGGGGCACCACCTCCCCTACCGCCGGTGCCTGGGTTACTCCTTTACCGGGTTCTATGTCAGCTCCATCACCCCCTCCTCTACGGGAGGGCAGCCCGCCCAGATCTATTACATGTCCAAAGACAGCGTACCCGCGGCCCACGGCTCCCTCAATATGATGCTCATCGCCGTATGTTATCAAGTGGTCACTCTGGGCTATGCCGTCGCCGCGTTCCTGCTGTTGCCCTCGGTGCGGGCGGGCATGGGAGCCGGCCTGGGGCTGCTGCTGCTCTATGGCGGGGCGATGATGCTCATTCTCACCGCCGGGATGCTGTGCATGATGTTCCTCCCCAACGCCGCCCAGCGGTTCACCGGCGGGCTGGTTTCCCTTGGGGGACGCCTCCGTCTGGTCAGGCATGAGGCCCAGACGCGGGAGAAGCTGGCGCGGCAGATGGACGCCTATCGGGAGGGGGCGGCGTGCATCCGGGCCAACCTGAATCTTCTTCCCGCCCTGCTGCTGATCACCTTTCTCCAGCTCACCGCCCTCTATGCCGTACCCTACGTGGTCTACCTGGGCTTCGGCCTGCGCGCGCACAGCCTCTTCCAGCTCCTGGGCGCCCAGGCCCTGGTCTCCATGGCAGTCGGCTCGCTCCCCCTCCCCGGAGCGGTGGGGGTGGCGGAAGGGTGCGCCCTGAAGACCTTTACCCTCTTCTTCGGCCCCGCCCTGGCCGCGCCCGCCGTGGTGGTGGCCCGCGGCATCAGCTTTTACAGTTTTCTCCTCCTCAGCGGCGGGGTCACCCTTGCCGTCCACCTGCGGGCCCGCCGGGCGGAATCCGCCCCCCGCCCGGCCCGTATAGAGAAGTCCTCCGTCCCGAAAAAAGAGTTCCCCCGGGCCGCCGGCATGTAAAATTTCGGTTACGCTGTTGACTTTCCACCTTCATGGAGGGTATCATACAGCAATCGGCGCCGCAGTGCGCCGCCCCTGCAGAGAAAGGAAGGCACTCCGGATGGAAAGCGCTGACACCGGCGACGCAGGTCGAAGTCGCTCCCCTGGCAATTTGAAACGGCATGGTCCACAGCTCTCTGAGCGGCGGGCCATGCCGTTTTGTGCGCTTTTCCGCCTCTGCCGGGCCGTGAAGGGGTGACGCGCTCCACTTTAAGCCGCCCCAACTCTTACCCATCACAAGGAGGATATCAATTTTGGAAAACCCGTTCCTATGGCAGCTCCTGCTCCAAGCCGTTCTCATTCTCTTAAACGCTGTTTTCGCCTGCGCTGAGATCGCCGTGATCTCCATGAACGATATGAAGCTGGAGCAACTGGCCGCGCAAGGGGACCGCCGGGCCATCCGGCTCTCCCGGCTGGTCAGCCAGCCCGCCCGTTTTCTGGCTACCATTCAGGTGGCCATTACCCTCTCCGGCTTTCTGGGCAGTGCCTTTGCTGCGGACAATTTTGCGGCCCGGCTGACGGAGTGGCTGCTCTCTCTCGGCATCCCCGTCCCCGCCTCCACCCTGAATACCGTGTCCGTGGTGATCATCACCCTGATCCTCTCCTACGTCACCCTCATCTTCGGCGAGCTGGTGCCCAAGCGGCTGGCCATGAAGCGGGCAGAATCGCTGGCGCTGGGCATCGCCAATCTGGTCTCCCTGATCTCAAAGCTCTTCGCCCCCATCGTGTGGGCGCTCACCGCCTCCACCAACCTGGTGCTGCGGCTGTGCGGCGTGGACCCCGACGCGGAGGACGAGGAGGTCAGCGAGGAGGAGATCCGGCTGCTGGTGGAAAAGGGCGGCTCCAAGGGGGTCATCGCCCCGCAGGAGACCACGTTCATCCAGAACGTCTTTGAGTTCAACGATCTTACCGTGGAGGAATTTGCCACCCACCGCACCGATGTGTGCCATCTCTGCCTAGACGAACCCCAGGAGGCGTGGGAGACCACCATCCACGATAGCCGCCATTCCCGCTATCCCGTCTGCGAGAGCACCGTGGACCAGGTGGTGGGCATTCTGGACGCCAAGCGCTATTTCCGCCTCTCCGACAAAAGCCGGGAGAGCGTGATGCAGCATGCGGTAACGCCGCCCTGGTTCATTCCCGAAACCGTGCGGGCGGATGTGCTGTTCAAGCAGATGCAGCATTCCCGCAACCACTTTGCCGTGGTGCTGGACGAATACGGCGGTATGGCGGGCATCGTCACCATGAGCGATCTTCTGGAGCAGTTGGTGGGCGATCTGGACGACAGCGCGGAGCACGAGCCCGTCCTCCCGGAGATCGAACCGCTGGACTCAGGCACCTGGCGTATTCTGGGCAGCGCCCCCCTGGCCCATGTGGCCAAAGCGCTGCATGTCAACCTTCCCGTCAAGGAATACGACACCTTCGGCGGCTTTGTCTTTGCCTGTTACGGCTTTGTGCCGGAGGACGGGGCGGAATTCGAACTGGACGCCTGCGGCCTCCACATCCACGTGACACAGATCCAGGGACACAAGCTGCAGCGGGCCGCCGTCTGCCGCGAAACGCCGCCTCCCGACCCATAGAGGACCAGGGCGCGTACGCCCCCTTACCGCTCCTTCCCGGCGGTCAGCTCATCCACCAGCGCCACGGCCAGCGCCACCACACGGTCGCAGTGGGGCTTTTTTTCCTCTCCCTGCTTCTGAGCCGCCTCCAGCAGATCACGGCAGTCCATGGCCCCCGCCCGTGCCCGGAACCGGCGCTGAAACTCCACCGCCGTCTCCTCGTCCGCTCCCAGCAGCCCCAGGGCCATCAGGCCGCCGGTGGCCGCGCCGCAGACGGAGCCCCGGCGCATACCGGCGCCGAACTGGGCCGCCAGGCGACAGATGTCCTCATGGTCCAGTCCCTGCTCCTCCGCAAAGGGGAGAAGCGCCGCCTGACAGCAGTTATAGTGCCGCTCCTTGACGTCGCGGAGGGCCTGCGCGCGCTTTGTATGATCCATCTCAGTCCCGCTCCTCTGCTTTTCGCTCAAAAATCAAATCAATATTGCACAATACGCCGCCCATGCTGATCTTGGTGGGGAGATATCCCACATAACGCCAGCCCTGGGCGGCGTATTTGTCAATGATGGCGCGGTGTTCCTCAAACCTGGAGGCAGAGACGCCCTCTGAGAGCAGATCCACATACTTGTATTCGTACATACTTCTTCCTCCTGAAAGTTCATTTGCTCCCGGCTCCCCTCATTGCCGCCCCCCTGCTCTGATGGCTTTTCCACAGCCGCTAATTGAACATGTCCGGGTTTTCCTCAAAAAGCCCGCGCACTTTTTCCAGGAGGGGGCGGTGGATGGGAAGGGCCAGCACCGGGTCGCCGGCGAGGAGCTCCGCCGCCGCGTCCTGGGCCTCTTTAAGGACCCTGGCGTCCGTGTTGAAGTCGGCCACCCGCAGGACCGGCAGGCCGTGCTGTCGGGCCCCGAAGAAGTCGCCGGGGCCCCGGAGCTTCAAGTCCTCTTCCGCTATTTTGAACCCGTCGCTGGTGTCCGTCAACACCTTGAGCCGGGCTCTGGTCTCCGGATTCCGGTTGTCGCTCACCAGCACGCACCAGGACTGGTGCGCTCCCCGGCCCACTCTGCCCCGAAGCTGATGGAGCTGGGAAAGGCCATAGCGGTCGGCATTCTCGATGATGATGAGGTTTGCGTTGGGCACGTCCACCCCCACCTCAATGACGGTGGTGCACACCAGGATATCCGTCTCTCCGGCAGTAAAGGCGGCCATGGCCGCCTCCTTCTCCCTGGCCTTCAGCTTGCCGTGGACCAGCCCCACCCGGAACTCCGGGAAGACCTCCTCCCGGAGGACCCGGGCGTATTCGTTCACGGCCTTCAGGTCCCACTCCGACTCAGGATTCTCCTCCACAGCAGGGCAGACGATGTAGACCTGCCGTCCGGCGCGCACCTGCTCCCGCACAAAGCCGTACATCCTCCGCCGCTTGGACTCTCCCACCAGGAGGGTCCTGACCGGCATCCGGCCGGGGGGCAGCTCGTCGATCACCGAGACGTCCAGGTCTCCGTAGATGATGAGGGCCAGCGTCCGGGGGATGGGGGTGGCGGACATGACCAGCACATGGGGACGCGCCGCACCCGCCGGGTTCGCCTTGGCCGCCAGGGCAGATCGCTGCTCCACGCCGAAGCGGTGCTGCTCATCGGTGATCACCAGCCCCAGCCGCTGGAATGTCACGCCCTCCGAGAGGAGGGCATGGGTCCCCACCACAAAGGAGAGCGCCCCGCTGCCCAGGGCGGCATAGACGGCCCGCTTTTCCGCCGCGCGCATGGAGCCGGTGAGGAGCCCCACCGTCATCCCCGCAGGAGCGAGCAGCACCGACAGGGATCTGGCATGCTGCTCCGCCAGGATTTCCGTGGGAGCCATCATGGCGCACTGCCATCCCGCGCGGAAGGCCAGCCACGCACAGGCGGCGGCCACCGCCGTTTTACCGGAGCCCACATCTCCCTGGACCAGCCGGTTCATCGGCCGCCCGGAGGTCATGTCCGCCGCTGCCTCCCGGACAGCCCGCCGCTGTGCCCCCGTGAGGGCAAAGGGCAGCAACCGCTCAAACGCCTCCAGCTCCGCCGCCTGAAAAACCGGTCCCTCTCCCCGGCTTCGCCGCTCCCGCAGGAGGGCAAGGCCCAGGGACAGGTAGAAGAGCTCCTCGAAGGAGAACCGCCGCCGCGCAGCCTCCAGGTTCTCAAAAGAATCCGGGAAGTGAATGTTGCGATAGCATTCCGCCGCCGGCGCCAGGCCGTGGGCGGCCCGGAAGTCCTCCGGAAGGCTCTCCGCCGCGGGCGGCAGCTCCTCTAACGCCCGCTGGACCAGTCCCGCCAGCAGGTTGTTGGAGACCCCCGCCGTCAGGGGGTATACCGGCATGATGCACCCGGTAAAGCGCGGCCGGGCGGCGGGCTCGAACTGGGGGTTGGTCATCTGCCGGTGGTTCCCCATCTGCTCCACCTTGCCGTAGAGGATATACTCCTCCCCTCGGTGCAGGGCCTGGCGCACATAGCCCTGGTTGAAGAAAGTCACCAGCATGGCGGAGGCGCCGTCCACCACCTTCATCCGCGTCACGTCCAAGCCCCGGCGGATATTCATGCGCCGGGGCTCCTCGGCCAGCAGTACCGGAATGCACACCGGCACATCCAGGGGCGCGGCGGCGATGGTATACTGTTCCCTGCGGTCCTCATATCCCCGCGGGAAATAGGCCGTCAGGTCCCCTGCCGTGCGGAGGCCCAGCCGCTCCAGGCTTTTGGCACGGGCGTCCCCTACGCCCGGAAAATCCCTCAGGGGCGTGGTCACCTCCATGCGTCCGCCTCCCTCAAAAATTCCTCCCGGCTGTAGAGCGCATTGAGCACGCTCAGCAGAGCATTGGCGCCCATGTGCTCCGGGAGGTCCAGCCGTCTGAGCATCTCCCTCCGCCGGAGCTGCGAATCCTTTCCGCCGGAGAGCCCCAGACAGAAGAGGTCCGCCTTGGTGATAGGCGTCCGATCTGCGGGAGGGTCCGCCGCTCCATCCAGGAACGTGGCCCCCGCGCGGCGCAGCGCCGCCTCCAGCACCGACGGGGACATCCCCTCCACGCCCAGCTTTCCCTCCTTCCCCGGAACACGCTTGCGGCGCTCCTTGCCGGCGATGTCTGGGATATAGGCGTGCTTCACCCCCGCCGGAGGGAGAACGCCTTTGAGGTGGTTCCGGATGACAAAGCCCGCCCCGTCGGAATCTGTGAGAATGATGAGCCCCCGCTTTTCCGCCAAGCGGCGGAGAAGGGCTGTCAACTCTGTATTGTGGAACACCCCGAAGCCCGCAGTCTCAAGGATCACGGTATCCACCACCTGGGACAGGGTGTTTTTATCATAGCGGCCCTCGACCACGATGGCCTCCCGGATGTGGAGCAATCGCCTCGCCTCCTGCTTTCCGTATTATCGGGTGCGCCGGTAGGGCACGCCCTGCGGGGTCTGTCTGTCCTCCGCCTTTGGCGGTGTGTTCGCAAGCTTCAGCAGCAGCTCGATCAGAAGCTCCTCCCCATCCGCCCCCGCCACGGATTTCATGGCAAGATCGGCCCGGGCGGCCTCGGATACCGCCATACGGCACCAGCCCAGGTCGTACCGCCGGGCGGCGTCGATCAGCTTTTGGGCCGGATAGGCCGAGCGCAGGCCCCACAGCTCCACCAGATATCCGGTCCCCTTCCGCCCCTCCAGGGCCAGCCGGGCGGAGTAGAGCTGCCGGAGCTGCCGCCCCAGCACGGACAGAATCTTGATGGGGGGCTCTCCCATGTGGAGAAGATCCCCCATCACCGAAGCGGCCTTGTCAAAGTTTCCGCCGGTGATGGCATCGGTGAGCTGAAACACCACCGCGTCCAACTGCGGAGTGGCCACCGCGTCGATATCCTCCCGGGTGATTACCCGGTGTCTGGCGTAGGCCCCGATCTTGCCGATCTCTGAGATGAGCCCCGTCATCAGGTCTCCGCAGAGGAAAATGAGATAACGGGCCAGTTCCGAGTCGATGTCGTGGTCCAGAGCCCGGAAGCGCCGGCGGATCCAGTCCACCAGATCCCCCTGCTCCTGCCGGGTGAATTTGACCGTGGAGCCGTGCTGCTTGATGGCGGCCGCCAGCTTGGTGCGGGCGTCCGGCTTATATTCGATGAGATCGCAGATGAACACCAGGCACACATAATCCGGCAGATCCGCAAAGAGGGCGGTGAACGCCTCCTTGTCCCCGGCGGAAGCCTTGAAGAGGTCGTAATCGTACACCAGGATCATCGTGCGTTCGCTCATCATCGGCAGGCAGTCCACCGCCTGCTCCAGCCGCTTGGGATCGCATTCCTTGGGCTGAAAGGTGTGGAGGTTGAACTCCTCCATACCGGCGGGGAGCAGCTTTTTTTTCATCTGCCCCAGGTAGAAGTCCCGAAGATAGGCCTCCTCCCCGTGAAAGATATAGAGCCGTCCCAGAGTGCCCGCCGAGATGTCCTGTTTGAGTTGCTTGAATGCCGCCGCATCGGCGGCGGATATCTTTGCTGCCATGCACGCCCTCCAGACTCACCGGGGTCCCGGACCCACGGTGACGGTGATATTTCCCTGTAAATCGGTGCGGTAGATGCTGCACCCGGACTCTTCCAGCCGCCGGAGGGTCTCCGGCGCGGGATGCCCGTATGAATTATACCCCACAGAGACCGCCGCCAGCGACGGCTCCACCGTATCCAGCAGGAGCTGAGACGCGGCGTTTTGGGATCCGTGGTGTCCCGCCAGGAGGAGGTCCACCTCAGGCAGAGCTCCATACTTCACCAGCCGAGCCTCCACGTCCGCGCCCATATCCCCGGTGAGGAGGGCGGAGAAGCGTCCCGTCTCACACAGGAGGGAGAGCCCCTCCTCATTGGCCTCTCCGGCTCCCAGCGGAGCATAGAGCGTGAGCCGCGTCGGGCCCAGCTCCACCGTCTCGTCGTCCCGGATCAGCCAGATCTGTGTGCCGCTCTCCTCGGCCGCCGAGAACAGCTCACGGCGGAGCGGGTCATCCCTCTCCACATCGGGGACGGCCAGCACATCCACCTTCACACGTGCAAGCAGCTCCAGCACGCCGTTTGCATGATCGGCATGGAAATGGGTAAGCACCAGCAGATCCACACGGCTGCGCCCAAAGGTGCCCAGATAGTCGGCACACAGGTCCCCGGCGTTCCGCTGGGCGCTGCCGCCGCAGTCCACCACCGCCGTCCGCTCCCCTGCTCGGAGCACCACGCTCTGTCCCTGTCCCACGTTGAGCACGGTCACGGTAAGCGGCCCCAGGTTGTAGGCCGCGTGGGTAAGCACCAGCGCACAGCACAGGGACATGACGCAGCAGCACAGCGGGACCAGGGGACGCCTGCCCCGCAAGGCCACAAAGAGGACCCACAGGGCGTAGGCAAAGGTCAGCCACGCCCGGAGATATCCGCTCTCCAGCGTAAGACCGGCAAACGGGAGCGCGGCGAAGCCCCGTGTGAGCAGGAGAAGCAGCCGCACCGGCAGGGCCGCCGCCATTCCTGCCGCCGCCCCCAGCGCCGGGCTGAACAGGGCCAGCAGGGCCGCAAGCAGCCCCAGCGGGAAGGCCAGCGCCACCAGAGGCAGACACAGCAGATTCGCAAGTGGTGAGGCCAGAGAAAGGCTCCCGAAATATCCCGCCGCCAGCGGTATGGTAAAGGTCAGGGCGCCCACGGTGGTGCTCAGGGAGGTCACAGCGCCATGGCAGAGGGCGCCGGGCAGGCGGCGGAGCCGTTTTTTCTCCTTGGGAAACCGGAAGCCGCCCCAAAGCCAGTCATGGACCCGACCGCTGAAGGCGGCGATCCCCGCCACAGAGGCAAAGGAGAGCTGCAAGCTCACGCTTCGGGCGGCATAGGGGTTTTGAAGCAGAAGCAGCATCAGCGCAAAGGAGAGGCTGGTGGGCGGATCGGTCTCCCGGCCCAGAATCGCGCCCAGCAGGAGCAGCGTATGCATCACGACCGCCCGCAGGACCGAAGGGGTGCACCCCACCGCCAGGGCGTAGACGACCATCAGCGGCACGGCCAGCAGGGCGGCGCGCCTTCGATACCGGCTCCCGGCCAAGGCCACCGCCAACTGGGCCAGAAAACCGATGTGCAGTCCCGATACCGCCACCGCATGGGCCAGCCCGGCCCGCTGGAGGGCCGCATAGTCCGCATCGGGGAGTCCCGTCTTGTCCCCGGTGAGGAGCGCCGTGACCAGCGGCGCGGCGTCGGGTGGCACTGCGGCGGCCACCCCCTCCTGAAGCGCCCTGGTCCAGTAGGCCGGCACATAGCGGAGCGGGACCCGCTCCGGGCGCGTACCCATCACGCTTCCCTTGGCATACGCCAGAAGGAAAACGCCCTTGGCGGTGTAATCCGCGCTTTCCCGGCCCCGGACCAGGTCCGGCGCGCGGCACTGGGCCACGCAGGTGAACATGTCCCCCGGCCGGAGGGCCAGCAGTGAGTTGTCCCCGTAGAGCCGCGCCAGGAAGGAGGGTCCCTCCTCCGGCGAGATCCGGATGGTGACGGCCCCGCCGTAATTTGTCTCCCAGGGCCAGTCGGCAGCCGCGGCGGAGAGCGTCAGGGTCCGCCCCTCCATCGCTCTGGCCGGCGCGCGGCAGAGCGCGTCATAACCCCGGCACCAGAGAAATCCGCAGGCTAGCCCCGCGCACACCAGTGCGCACCGGAGCCGCCGCTCCTCCCGCAGGACTAGGGCGGCCGGCAGGAGCACAAGGGCCAAAGGCCAGACCCCATACCGGACGGCAAACACCGCTGCAGAAAAGGGGACAGCGAAGGACGCCAGCTTACGCATTGCGATTGGAATGGCCCATAAAGCAGTGCAAGCTGACCTCCGGGAGGCCAGCCGTTTGCATCACGCGGCAAATTCGCATGGATCTCAACCCCTTTTTACAGGCACGGCGCCTGGATACATGTAGGCGCCGCGCAGACCCCCGTCCGTGTATCAGACCGGGGCGAAGATGGAGAGACGTCGCTCCATATGGCAGTATTTTAACAAATATTCATGGCGCGTGCAAGGACAGGGGCACGAAATCGCGCTTCCAATCTTGCCTTTTTGGGCGCGGACAGGTAAAATGGAGTTTAAGAAACCAACTGGGGAGGGCGGTCTATGATCGCGCTGAAGTGTAAAATGTGCGGCGGCGACCTGTCGGTGTCCCCCGGCGCATCGGTGGGCACCTGCCAGTACTGCGGCACCACCATGACCCTGCCCGTCACAGGCAGCACGCAGGTGGCCGACCAGTTCAACCGTGCCTCCGGCCTCCGCCAAGGAGATGAGTTCGACCGGGCCTCGGAGGTCTACCTCCGGCTCCTGGAGGCCAACCCCCGGGACGCCGAGGCCCACTGGGGCATGGTGCTCTGCCGGTTCGGCATTGCATACGTGGAGGACCCCGAGACCGGGCGCCGCCTGCCCACCTGCAACCGGGTCCGTTTCGGCTCCATCCTGGAGGACGAGGACTATCTCCAGGCCATCACCTGGGCCGACGGTGAGGCCAAGGCGGTCTATCAGGCGGAGGCCGAGGCCATCGCCGCCATCCAGCGGGAGTTCCTGGACATCTCCGCCAGAGAGGAGCCCTTTGATGTCTTTCTGTGCTACAAGGAGAAGGATGGGCAGGGTGAGCGGACGCCGGACAGCGTACTGGCCCAGGAGCTCTACTACGAGCTCACCGAAAAGGGCTACCGGGTCTTTTTCTCCCGCCTCACCCTGGAGGGCAAGCTGGGCATCTCCTACGAGCCCTATATTTTCGCCGCCCTCCAGAGCGCCAGGGTCATGGTGGTGGTGACCACGCGGGCCGAGTACGTCAACGCCCCATGGGTCAAAAATGAGTGGAGCCGCTATCTGGCCCTCATCCGCCAGGGGGAGGACAAGGTCCTCATCCCCGCCTACCGGGACATGGACCCCTACACACTCCCCGAGGAACTGGCCTCCCTCCAGGCGCAGGATATGGGCAAGCTGGGCTTTATGCAGGACCTGCTGGAGGGCATTCAGAAATTCCTCCGCCGCGAACCGGACGACGACGGCGGCCGCACCGGCCCCACCGCCTCCACCCTCACCAAGCGGGGGATGCTGGCCCTGGAGGACGGGGATTTTGCCGCTGCGGACGCCCACTTTGAGCGCGCGCTGGACCACGATCCGGAAGAGGCCATGGCCTATGTGGGGAAGCTGATGGTGGAACGGAAGGTCAAGGTCCCCAGCGACCTGGGCCGCGCCGGAAAGCCTCTGGAGACCAGCCCCAACTACCGCAAGGCCGTCCGGTTCGCCGATCCGGAGCTGAAAAAGCTGCTGGAGAACTGTAATGAACAGCTATTGGCCGCAAGACGGGCGCTGGAGCAACAACTGACGGGGCGGCCGGCTGTTGCTCAAAATGCCGCTCCCCAGAAGACGCCCACCAGGTATGTCCGGCAGGATAAGCCGGTCAAAACGGGATACGCCGGTATGATCCTTCTGATGGTTCTGGGCTTCCTGCTTGTGGTGGGCATGCTCAGCAGTTCGCCTTCCAGTACGGAGAGCGGTGCCTCCCCCGCTCCCTCCTTTACCGCCGAGACGCTGTCCCGGCTTTACGCGGATGCGTCCGTCCTGATGGAGCAGGGCTCCTATGCCTCCGCCATGGAGCGCTTCCTGGCTCTGGGTGATTATGAGGACGCGGCGGAGCGCGCCGCGTCCTGCGCCTGGTCCTGCGCGCAGGAGAGCCTGTCCGCGGGGAATTATGACGACCTAAAGCGTGTGCTTCCCCACCTGACCCAGCAGCAGCGGGACGAGGTGGACCCCACCCTGATCACGCAGGCCAGAGCGTGCTATTCCGCACTGGACTTCTCCGCCGCTTTTTCGATAAGCGGCCTTATCCTGGACAACGCCGAAGCCAGGACCCTTCACTTTTCCATGCAGCGGGTATTTGCCCAGCTGCTCTCCACCTCCGGTAATCTGGTCGCTACGCTCCCGTTTACCGGTGAGGAGTTCAGTCTGTATGACGGGCAAGGAAATTCCAGTTCCTTCTATTTTGAGGGAGCACAGAGCATCTCACTGTTTTCTGACTGTGCCGCCGCGATCTGTGGAGACGGCTCCGTCATCTGCCAGCCCTTCGAAGCCGGCGCGTTCTCCCCCGGCTTTCAGTCCGAGCTCTCCCAGTGGCGGGACACCGCCTCGCTGGTCAGCCTGTCCGACTGCCTCCTGGGCCTTCGGAGAGACGGCACGGTGGCTTATGCCGGCAAGCGGAACGGCTCCGACGGCTCCATCCGGGAAGCTGTCTCCGGCTGGAGCCGAGTGGTTGGGCTCTATGCCGCGGGAGAACATGCTGTGGTGGCGCTGTGTACCGACGGCACAGTGCGCATGGCCGGGGAAAATCCCTACTACAGCGCGGAATCCTTCTCCCAGTGGAGCGGGCTCTATACTATCGCGGTGACCGACACCTCCGTTCTCGGCATTCTGCCGAACGGGACCCTTCTCTCCGCCGGTGACGACGGCTGGGTGCGCACACTCGACACCGGCTCCGACCTGGCCCGGTGCATCTCCTATTCTGTCAGTGAGGGGACCATAGCCGGGCTCCGCCCGGACGGCACGGTAGCCGCCTACGGTCTGGCCGGCGGGTCCGGCACGGCGGACTGGACCGATATCATCCAGCTCCGTACCCGCCCTGGTGTGGTCTACGGCCTTTGCCGGGACGGCACCGTCCGCACCAGCGGCACAGGGGCCGGAGAAGAGACGTGGCGGGACATCATTTTTCTTCTGGCCTCCCCTTCCGGTCTTCTGGGTATCCAAAATGACGGCACCTTACATATCAGCGGGGATTTTCCCGCGGCGCTTCAAAGCAGTGTCAGCGCCGCACACATCTGGTAAAACGGGAGGGATCTATGTATGGCGCTTTTTGATGTCATCCAATATGATGGCGACAACGGCACGTTTCTCTGGAAGCACCCCAGTGAAGATTTCAACATGCTCTCACAGTTGATTGTCCACCAGTCCCAGGAGGCCGTCTTTCTCAAGGATGGGCGTGTTCTGGACCTGTTTGGACCCGGGCGGTATACGCTGGACAGCGATAACCTCCCCCTGCTCTCCGCCTTGGTCAACCTGCCCTTCGGAGGTACGTCCCCCTTTCACTGTGAGGTCTATTTTATCAACAAGAGCGACCAGATGGCCATCAAGTGGGGGACCGACAGCAAGGTGGAATACCTGGAGCCCACCTACCGCTTTCCCATCCAGATCGGCGCCTGCGGAGAGATGAGCCTGCGTGTGCGGGACTCCTACAAGCTGCTGACCCGCCTGGTGGGTGTGGATGACGTCCTCACACGGGAGGGGCTCTCCCGCCATTTCCGTTCCGCGGTCATCACCCGGGTCAAGACCTGCCTCGCCCAATACATGCGGGAGAGCGGCGTGAGTATTTTTGAGATCGATTCCCACCTGGAAGCCCTCTCCCAGAAGCTTCAGGAACAGTTGGCGCCGGATTTTGAGGAGTATGGGCTCTCACTGGAGCGCTTCTATGTCATGACGGTGCTCAAGCCGGAGGAGGACCCCACCTACCGAAAGTTCAAGGATCTCTATTTCCGCCAGTATGCCGACATCGCGGAGGCCGAGCTGCGGCAACGCGTCTCCGCCATCGACCAGGCCACCGCCGCGCAGAAGCTGACCGCCCAGGCCAAAGCCATGGCGGAGAAGCGCAGCATCGAGGGCTACACCTACCAGCAGGAGCGCACGCTGGACGTGGCCGAGGCCATGGCAGGCAGCGGCGGCGCAGGCGCCCTGGGCAGCATGGGCATGGAGCTGGGCATCATGACCGGGGTCAGCCGGCAGGTGGGCCAGGTGATGGATTCAGTCCTTCGCACACCTGCATCCCCGCCGCCGGGGACCGTCCCACCTCCGGCGGCGTCAGCGGCCGCTCCGGCAGAAGGGGCCGCTGCCTTCTGCGGTAACTGCGGCCATGCCTTTGCAGGCTCCGAGAATTTCTGTCCCAAATGCGGCGGCAAGCGCAGCCGTCCCTGAGCGAAATACAAAACCCCCGGCGCTGTCCGATGGACAGCGCCGGGGGTTTTGACGTTCAGCCCGGAGGCCAAGTCATATCCCGTCCCGCCAGCACATGGAAATGCAGATGGTGTACGCTCTGCCCCGCCTGTTCGCCGCAGTTGGAGACCACGCGGAAATCGGTGATGCTCTGTTCCTCTGCAATCTTCGAGATGACCTCAAATATGTGGGCCACCACTGCGGAATTTTCCGCAGTGATCTCCCCGCAGGACCCAATATGGGCCTTGGGGATCACCAGAAAGTGCATCGGCGCCTGAGGATCGATGTCATGAAACGCATAGCACAGCTCATCCTCATACACTTTGGAGGATGGGATTTCCCCGGCAATAATTTTGCAAAACAGACAATCGCTCATTTGTTTCCCTCCTGTCATTTGAACTGGTTGTGCGCTTTGTCATACCGGACCCCGACGGCCTCCAGCTTTTTTCGCAGCTCCTCCGGCGCACACTGGTGCTCCTCGCAGAGCGCCTCCAGGCTGTCGAAGCGGTCCCGCAGCTGAGTATTCACAAAACTCAGCAGAATAAAAGGGTCCTGGGGCAGCATAGCTTACAGACCCAGCTTCTCGTGGACAAAGTCGTCTACGGTGGCCAGCGCGTTGTCCAGCTTCAGCACATCGGAGCCGCCGCCCATGGCGGAATCCGGCTTGCCGCCGCCCTTGCCGCCGCAGAGGGAAGTGACCTTCTTGATGATGTCCCCGGCCTTGATGCCCTTGGCCACGGCCTCTTTGCCGCAGACGCACAGGAATGTGATCTTTCCGTCCTTTACAGAGGAGAGGACGGCCACCACACGCTGATCCTTATCCCGCAGGAAGTCGCCCATCTTACGCAGGCGCTCGGCCTCGGCGTCGTTCAGGGTGGCGGTGAGCACCTTCAGCCCGCCCACCTCTCTGGCTCCCATCAGGAAGTTGGACGCCTCGCCCACAGCTTCCTTGGCCTTGAAGGATTCCACTGCATGGCGCAGCTCCCGGATCTCCTGAGACTCCTGCAACGCCTTTTGCACCAGCTCCGCGGGCTTCGTCTTCAACGCCTCTGACACAGCGTTGATGGTACAGCAGTTATCCCGTATACAGGCCAACGTGGCATGCCCCGTAATCGCCTCGATCCGGCGGACGCCGGAGGCCACCGAGAACTCGCTCAGGATGTGGAACACGCCGACCTTGGCGGTATTATCCAAATGGGTGCCGCCGCAGAACTCCACGGAGTAGCCATGGCCCATGTCTACCACGCGGACGGTGTCGCCATATTTTTCCCCAAAGAGGGCAATGGCCCCCCTCTGCTTGGCCTCTTCAATGGGCAGCACATCGGTACAGACCTCATACCCCTCCAGCACAGCTTCGTTTACCATATCCTCTACCTTCTGGAGTTCCTCGGTGGTCATGGCAGAAAAATGGGTGAAATCAAAGCGCAGCCGGTCCGGCTCCACCAGGGAGCCTGCCTGCTGGACATGGTCGCCCAGCACCGCGCGCAGGGCCTTATCCAGCAGATGGGTGGCCGAGTGGGCCCGCATGACGGCCTTGCGGCGGGGCACGTCGATGGCCGCGGCAACGGTGTCCCCCAGTTTCAGGACCCCGCCGGTCAGCTTGCCGTAGTGCATATACTTGCCGCCCTTGTTCTTCTGCACGTCGGTGACCTGGAACAGCGCGCCGCCGGGGGCGGTGATGGCACCGTGATCGGCCACCTGACCGCCCATCTCAGCGTAGAAGGGGGTCTTATCCAGGACCACGATGGCCTCCACGCCCGGCATGAGCTCTTCTGCCTGCTCATTTTCCACCGCCAGGGCCGCCACCCTGGCGTCGTCCACCGAGGTGTGGTCATATCCCACGAACTGTGTCTCGGGCACATCCTTGCCGAACTCCACGCCGGCCCAGCCCAGATCACCCAAAGCCTCACGGGCCTTACGGGCCCGCTCCTTCTGCTCCTGCATCAGGGCCTTGAAGGCCTCTTCATCCACGCTCAGGCCCTGCTCGGCCGCCATCTCGATGGTGAGGTCGATGGGGAAGCCGTAGGTATCATAGAGCTTGAAGGCGTCGGCGCCGGAGAAAACGGTCTCTCCCTTGCCCTTGTGGCCTGCCAGCAGATCATTGAAAATCTTCATGCCCCCGTCGATGGTGCGGGCGAAGTTCTCCTCCTCCGTACGGATGACCTTGGTGATATAGTCCCGGCGCTCCCGGAGCTCGGGATAGTGCCCCTCGTTCTCATGGATGACCGTGTCGCACACCTCGTAGAGGAAAGGCTCATTGACGCCCAGCAGCTTGCCGTGGCGGGCGGCCCGGCGCAGGAGGCGGCGCAGCACATAGCCCCGGCCCTCGTTGGAGGGCAGCACACCGTCGCAGATCATAAAGGTGGCCGACCGGATGTGATCGGTGATGACCCGCAGGGACACGTCCTTCTCCCTCGTCTCGCCATAGCGGGCGCCGGTGATATCCGTGACCTTGTGGGTGATGTTCATAACGGTGTCCACGTCAAACAGCGAGTCCACGTCCTGGCACACCACGGCCAGACGCTCCAAACCCATACCGGTATCGATGTTCTTCTGTTTGAGCTCGGTATAGTGCCCCTCACCGTCGTTATTGAACTGAGAAAAGACGTTGTTCCAGACCTCCATATACCGGTCGCAGTCACAGCCGACGGTACAGTCCGGCCGGCCGCAGCCGTACCGCTCGCCCCGGTCGTAGTAGATCTCCGAGCAGGGGCCGCAGGGACCGGAACCGTGCTCCCAGAAGTTGTCGGCCTTGCCGAAGCGGAAAATGCGCTCGGCGGGGATCCCAATCTCCTTGTTCCAGATCTCAAAGGCCTCGTCGTCCTCCTCATAGATGGAGGGATAGAGCCGCTCCGGGTCCAGCCCCACCCACTCGGGCGAGGTGAGGAACTCCCAGCTCCAGGCGATAGCCTCGTGCTTGAAGTAGTCGCCGAAGGAGAAGTTGCCCAGCATCTCAAAATAGGTGCCGTGGCGGGCGGTGTGGCCAATGTTGTCGATATCGCCGGTACGGATGCACTTCTGGCAGGTGCACACCCGATGGCAGGGGGGCTCCTGCTCTCCGGTAAACCAGGGCTTCATAGGCGCCATACCAGAGTTGATGAGCAGCAGGGACGCATCGTTCTGGGGGATCAGGGAAAAGCTTGGCAGGCGGAGATGCCCCTTGCTCTCAAAGAATTGCAGGAACATCTCCCGGAGCTCATTGACTCCATACTTTTTTGTGGGCATTGGAATTACCTCCCTATCATGAATAAAGCTCCGCCCCATGGTTAGGGGCGGAGCAAGATGGACTCCACGGTACCACCCTAATAACCCGCACAGCGCGGGTATCTCGGACATCCGTAACGGGGATGGGGCGTCCCGCTCCTCACGGGCGGCTCGGGAGTGGCGCGCATATCCGCCGGGCCGAGGGCTTTCACCATCCCCTCTCGCTCGTGGCCGCAGACTATGCTTGGCTCCGTCATCGCTTTTTCGTTTGCTGCCTTATTTTATCACATTCTCCCCGGTTGTCAACCGCCTTTTGGTCCCTGACCTGAGGAACCGGCTATATTTCCACGTTTTCCTCCACCTCGTCCAGCGCGCGGATGGGGAGATAGCTGCCGATGAGGTAGAGGAGGGGCGGGAGCAGTCCGGAGACCAGCGCCCCGACGTAGCCGGCCCACGGCGGAGCCGTGATACCCCACCCGGTGGTCACCATATACAGGGTGAACAGCCCGTAAGCCGGGGAGTTGAGAAGCGCTGCGGCGATGGTGAGCCCATAGCCATGGGGGATCAGCGCGCCCAGCCCCACCAGGACCCAGAAGGCTGCAGCGGGCGCCAGCAGCAGCACCAGCGCGTCGGGCACTTCGGGGCGCGCCCAACCGTTTCTGAGGCGGACCAGCCGTCCTGCCGGGAGATAGGCGGCCAGACACAGCAGCAGGGGCAGGAGCACAGGCAGCGTGCCCAGCGATGTTTTTGAGGCGTTGGACCAGTCCGGCGGCGCCGCCTTCATGATGGTCTCACTGAGGTGGAACACAGTGGTAACCAGGCCCGTCAGGACGGTAAAGAGCGCACCTGCGGCGGTAAAAATCAGATGGGTGCGGCAAAATTCCAGCAGCGTGGGGCGCAGCAGGAGCCGTCTCACAGAGACTTTCCCCCCTTTCAGCAAGCTCTGTTCCTCGTTAGTGCAATATTATATCACAATTTTTTCAGATGAAAACCCCTTTTTCCCGTCATTCTGTCCCTTTGGGACTCAAGTCCACCCGGCGGCGCAGGAGGGAGAGCGGTTTTGCGGCGGCCGGAAGGCGCATCCGGAATTTCATTTCCGGCCGACGGGGCTCCATCAGTGGGAGGCCGTCCATATCCTCCATAGGGGGCGCCTCAAACTCCACAGGGCGCAGACCGGGGCCCATCAGCTCCACGCTGTCTCCGGCGGAAAACTTATTACGCAGGGAGAGCACCGCGTTCCCCGCTCCGTCACATGTCTCCACCACGGCGCACACTTGGTAATCCCGAATGTAGCGGGCGGAGCCGGTATACTGTCCCGGCGGGCCGTAGTAAAAACCGGTGGAGTAGGGCCGGTGGGACACCTTGTCCAGCTCGGCCCGCCACACCGGGTCCAGGGCCTCCCCCGCCCGGGCCGCGTCCACGGCGCGGCGGTAGGCCCCCGTCACAACGGCGGCGTAGTAGGCCGACTTGGCCCGTCCCTCTATCTTCAGGCTGTCCAGCCCCGCCTCCATGAGATCCGGAATGTGATCGATCATACACATGTCCCGGGAATTCATGATGAAGGTCTCGTTGTTCTCCTCATAGACGGGGAAATACTCGCCGGGCCGCTTTTCCTCCATCAGCGCATACTGATAGCGGCAGGGCTGGGCGCACATACCGCGCTGCGCGTCCCGGTCCGCCATGTAATTGGACAGGAGGCACCGCCCGGAATAGCTCACGCACATGGCCCCGTGGACAAAGGCCTCGATCTCCAGGGAGGGAGGTGTCCTGCCCCGGATCTCCCGGATTTCCTCCAGGGAGAGCTCCCGGGCCAGGATGACCCGGCTGGCCCCCAGCTCATGCCACGCCCGGGCCGCCTCGTGATTGCTGACCCCCGCCTGGGTGGAGACATGGAGCTTGAGCCGGGGGGCGTACCGCTGCGCCAGGCGGAAGACTCCCAGGTCCGCCACGATGGCGGCATCTACGCCGGCGGCGTCCAGATATTCCAGCCACTCCGGCAGGCGATCCACCTCGCCGCAGCGGGGCATGGTGTTGCATGTCACATGGACGGACACGCCGTTCCCATGGCAGAGCGCCACCGCCTCCCGAAGCCCTTTCCGGTCAAAATTGCCGGCAAATGCTCTCATCCCGAAATCATTCCCCGCCAGATAGACCGCATCCGCCCCGTAGGTCACGGCCATGCGTAGCCGTTCCATATCCCCCGCCGGCGCCAGAAGCTCCATTCCCATTGGTCTCTTCCTCCTTGTGAAAACGGGGGCGGGCGTTTTCTTCGCCCGCCCCCTCCAATCCTGTGTTACCCGCTGCGCTTCTCCGCCTGCTGCTGGGCGATGAAGTCCTGCTGACCCTTCAGCGTCTTGAAGAAGTGATGCTTGCCGTCGTTGCCCAGAACGTAATAGTAATCGCTGGTGCTGTCCGGATTCATGGCGGCACGGATGGCCACCATGCCGGGATTGGAGATGGGTCCGGGGGGCAGGCCCTGATACTTATAGGTGTTATAGGGCGTGTCCGCGGTCTGATAGTCGTCTTGGGTGATGGGGCGGCCCAGCGCATAGACCAGCGTGGCATCGATGCCCAGCAGGCCCACCGTCTCGGCGCTGGTGTTGGTGAGGCGGTTATAGATGACGGAGGCAATGTGGGCCTGGTCTGTGCCGTCGGTCTCCTTCTCGATCATGGAGGCAATGATGACGATATCCCGGACGGAGTATCCCTTCTCCTGCGCCGCCGCCCGCATCTCGTCGTCGAACCGCCGGTCAAAGTTGACCAGCATCTTGTTGATGGCGGTCTTGGGGTCCTCGCCCAGATAAAACTCGTAGGTGTCCGGGAAGAGGTAGCCCTCCAGTCGGTCCGGGCTGCCCAGCGGGATCTCCTTGAGGAAGGAGAAATTATAATCGTGGGTGGAGGCCATATCGTTGAGCTTGGCCACGGTGGATACGCCGTATTCCTCCAGCCGCCCGAAGATCTGGGCCACGGTAAAGCCCTCGGGGATGGTGACCGTCACCTTCTGCCGGTTGGGCGACTTGGAGCCCAGGTTGGTGACGATGGCCCGGTAGTCCATATTGGTATCGAGCTGGTAGGTCCCCGGAGTAATCTTATCCGCGGCGTGGGAAAAGACCGAATAGAGGTGGAACACCGACTTGAATTCAATGAGGCCGTTTTCCTTCAGGTCGTCCACTACCTCATTGAAGGTCTCTCCCTCCGCAACCGTGATGATGGCCGAGCGCTCCTCCTTGTTGAGCGCCAGCACGTCGTTGGCGGCCACCCAGCCCACAGCGGCCAGCAGCGTGGAAATGCCGATGACAAAGGCCACATACAGCAGGGTCCCCCCTGCGCTGCCCCGCCTGCGGCGCTTCTTCCGGGGTGTCCTGCCGACGGCCCGTTCCCTAGGCTGCTCCTGCCGACGGCCCGCCGGCCTTCCTTCCTCGTATGCCATATGATTTCTCCTTCATGCCCTTTGAAAAGTTCCCGGCCCGCCGGGGAACCACTTCGCCGCGGCCTACATAGAATGGGCCAGTTGGAAGGCAAGGCGCCGGTCAAACGCCGGAGCGGCCCTCCAAAATTTAAAGCGAGGTGTTTGTTCTCATGTTTGGTAACAATGGTAGCTGCTGCTGGATCATCCTCATCATCATCCTCATTTGCTGCTGCTGCGGCGGCGGAAGCTGGGGCGGCTGCGGCAACAGCTGTGGTTGCGGCTGCGGCAACAACTGTGGCTGCGGCTGCGGCAACAACTGCGGCTGTGGCTGCAACAACAACTGCGGCTGCGACTCCTGCTGCTGATCCCCCACGCACCACTTAGCCAGCCTACTTAGCCTCTGTATTCCTCCGGGCGCGGCGGGGCCTTCGGGCCCCGCCGCCGCCTGTCCGCGGACCGGACAGGCCCCCCCTACAGGCACAGGCTCTCGGTGAGGACCCGCTCCACCGGCAGATCGTGGCGCTCCCTCGGGACGCGCTCCAGCAGGAGCGCGTCCCTGCACAGGCCTACAGTGGCGCCGCCATAGCCGGAGAGATATCTGTCATAGTACCCGCCGCCCTGTCCCAGCCGGAACCGGCTCCGGTCATAGCACACAGCGGGGACCAGGACCATGTCTATTTTTCCCCGCTCCACCGCAGGGCAGTCCCCCCCGGGCTCCGGGATCCCAAAGACGCCCGGGACAAGCTCCTCCATACCCCTTACGGCCCGGGCCTCCATCCGCCGATGGGGAAGGCACTTGGGAAAGAGGACCTGTTTTCCCGCCGCCCACAGGGCCTCCGCAATGGGCCTGGTGTCCGGTTCGGTCCCCACACCGCAGAAGAGCAGCACGGTCTCCGCCCCCTTCAGCTCCGGCAGGGCCAGCAGCCGGTCGGCCAGGACCCGGTCGCCGGCCCTTCGCGCCTCCGGCGTCAGAGCGGCCGCCGCCGCCCGCATCCGGCTCCGGAGGATGTCCTTAGCCCCGGTACAGGACTGCATCCCGGACCTGCTCCGCGGCCTCGCGGCCTCTGAGGACCTCCACCAGCTTGAGGCCGAAGGGGAAAGCCGCTCCCGCTGCCTGTGCGGTGACGATGCGTCCATCCACCACCACCTGCTCGTCCCGCCGGACGGCGGCGGACCCCATCTCGTCCAGCACGCAGGGGTGGCAGGTCGCTTTGCGGCGGTCCAAAATGCCCATGTGGGCCAGTATGGAGGGGGCGGCGCAGATGGCGCCCAGCCAGCAGCCCCGATCGCTGGCCTTCTGGATCAGCGCGGTGGCAAAGAGGTCCATCTGAATGGAGGCCACGCCCCCCAGGCCGCCGGGGAGCACCAGCATCTCCATGGCCTCGGCGTCCACCTGCTCCAGCGTCACATCGGCGGTGACGGCAATGCCGTGGCTCCCCGTCACCACAGGGCCCTCCAGCCCCACCAGGGACACCTCCACCCCCGCCCGGCGCAGCAGATCGGCCGGGAGGATCGCCTCGGCCTCCTCAAACCCTTCGCCCAACAGAATATATACCATATCCAGATTCCCTCCAGTTATATTTCTTGCCGCAATTACAATTTAGATTCTACCAATCGCCAGATCTCGCGGTGAATCTCCTCCGGCCGGCGGAGCTTTCCCGCCCCGTCCACACAGGCGATCTTTTCCCAGCCGCACAGCTCGGCGGCCTTGTGGGCCACCCGGCGGCACTGGGCCAGATAGGCGGTGTCCACCTCATGGATATCCCCGGTGGTGTGGGTCTCTCCCTCCCGGCGGCGGAGGTTCTCCACCGCCTGCTCCGTGGGCATGTCCAGATACAGCACCAGCGAGGGCTCGGGGAGCCCCAGCTTACCGTATTCAAAATCGAAGAGCCAGCGCAAAAAGTCCTCCCACTCCGATTCCGGCAGCTTGCCGGTCTGATGGACGGCGTTGGAGGTGGTATAGCGGTCCGAGAGGATCTGCTTTCCCGCCGCGTAGTCCCGGCCCCAGACCTTTTTCCAGGCCGCATAGCGGTCCACCGCGTAAAAGGTAGAGGCGGCATAGGGGTTCACATCAGAGGGGCTGGAGCCGAACTCCCCCCCCAGATACATCCGCACCAGAGCGGAAGAGGGCTCCTGATACTGGGGAAAAACGATGCGGTGAAAGGGCCGGCCCTCCGCCTCCATGCGCCTGCACAGCAGGGAGAACTGGGTGGACTTTCCCGACCCGTCGGTGCCCTCCAGCACAATGAGCTTTCCTTCCATCCTCATCCACCTTTCCGCTTGCACCGCTCGCCCAGGGCCGAGGCCAGAAACAGGGGCAGCCGGGCCATGCGGCCGATGCGGCTGGGCTCCTTCATCAGGCGGTAGAGCCACTCCAGGCCCATCCTCTGCCAGCTCTCAGGGGCCCGCTCCACCACGCCGGCGAATACATCCAGACTCCCGCCCAGGCCGGCCATGAGCCGGGCCCCGGTCGCCGGACCGTGTTCCCGCATCCAGTACTCCTGTTTTGGCGCCCCCAGACAGACAAAGACCGCGTCGGCGCCGGAGCGGCGGATCTCCTCCACCACCGGGCCGTCCTCCTGAAAGTATCCGTCGTGCGTGCCGCAGATGGAGAGTCCCGGATATCTCGCCTCCAGGTTCCGGGCGGCCGCCTCCGCCACGCCGGGCTTGGCGCCCAGCAGATACAGCCGCCTTCCGCCAGCCGCCATGGATGCCATGAGTCCGGAGGCAAAATCGATGCCCGGGCAGCGCCCCTTCAGGGGGCGGCCCAGGATCCTGGCGGCATATATCACGCCGATACCGTCCGGAAGCACCAGATCGGCTCCGTTGAGGGCCTCCCGGAAGGCCCCCTCCCGGCTGGCCCGGTCCACCAGTTCCGGATTGGGGGTGACCACATAGTGGAACCTGTCCTCCTCCAGAAAGGCCGTCCCCCTGGCCACCGCTTCCTCCAGGGTGAGGTCGTCAAAACCAACGCCCAGAATGTCTGTCCGCAAGGCAAATGCCTCCATTATCATTTAAGAATCATTGTCCCTCATGATACCACACAGCGAGGGAAAAGTCTACTCGCAACCGGCCCCTCCTCCCCATTTTATAAAAAATAGCGTTTCACGCTATTTTTTACGCGCAGACGGCCACTCTGTGGCCGTGCGCTTGGATTTCAAGTCCATGGCGCGGCGGAGCGCGCCATATGGACCATTTTTTATAGATTGCGCTGCAATCTATAAAAAATTAAGCATTGACATTTCAAGATAATGGGTTATAATACAGACAATACTTTAGCACCAAAAAGCACTAAAGCAGGTACAAGGTATACATAAAGGAAGGATGAATCACATGAAAAACCTGTCTAAGCTGACGGCTCTTCTCTCCGCCGCCGCCATGACCCTGTCTCTGGCCGCCTGCTCCGGCGGCAATGCCGCCTCCACGCCCGCACCGGTGGACACCTCCACACCCACCGATACCGCCGCCCCCTCCGAGGGAGCGACCTACACCGTGGGCATCTGCCAGCTGGTCACCCACGACGCGCTGGACGCCGCCACCCAGGGCTTCATGGACGCCCTCAACGAGGCCCTGCCCGGCCAGGTCGAGTTTGACGTCCAGAACGCCGCAGGCGACTCCAATACCTGTTCCACCATCGTCAACAGCTTCGTGGCCGACGGCGTGGACCTGATCCTGGCCAACGCCACTCCCGCCCTCCAGGCCGCCACCGCCGCCACCGCCGACATTCCCATTCTTGGCACCTCCGTCACCGAGTACGGCGTGGCCCTGAATATCCAGGGCTTTGACGGCACCGTGGGCGGCAACGTCTCCGGCACCTCCGACCTGGCCCCGCTGGACCAGCAGGCCGCCATGATCTACGAGCTCTTCCCCGACGCCGAAACGGTGGGCCTCATCTACTGCTCCGCCGAGGCCAACAGCCAGTATCAGGTGGACACCGTGAAGGCCGAGCTGGAGAAACTGGGCTACACCTGTGAGCTCTACCCCTTCGCCGACTCCAATGATGCCGCCGCCGTCACCCAGACCGCCTGCGACGCCTCCGACGTGATCTACCTCCCCACCGACAATACCGTAGCCTCCAACACCGGCATCGTGGACAACATCTGTCAGCCCGCCGGGGTCCCGGTGGTGGCCGGTGAAGAGGGGATCGTCAAGGGCTGCGGCGTGGCCACCCTCTCCATCAGCTACTACGACCTGGGCGTGACCACCGGCAAAATGGCTGCCCAGATCCTCACCGGCGAGGCCGACATCTCCTCCATGCCCATCGCCTACGCTGAGGACTTCACCCCCAAGTACAACCCTGTCATCTGCGAGGCGCTGGGTCTCACCATGCCCGAGAATTACGTCGCCATCGACATGGAATAAGCGGGATTCTTTCTCAACTGAAAAAACAGCCGGAAAGGGTCTTTCTTTTCCGGCTGTTTTTTGCTATACTGTCGACGTATATTGACATTTGGAGGCGGGGCGGACGCTTTGCCTCCGGAATTGGGGGAAATGGAATTGACGAGCTTTCTCAACGCACTCCCCGGCGCCATATCCCAGGGGCTGGTCTGGGGCATCATGGCCATCGGGGTGTATATCACCTACAAGCTGTTGGATATCGCCGATCTGACGGTGGACGGCTCCTTTTGTACAGGAGGCGCCGTGGGCGTCATGATGATGGTGGCCGGCCACAACGTATGGCTCTCCCTGCTGTGTGCCATTCTGGCGGGCATGCTGGCCGGACTTGCGACCGGTGTGCTCCACACGGCCTGCGGGATCCCCGCCATCCTGGCCGGCATTCTGACGCAGCTGGGGCTGTGGTCGGTCAATCTTGCCATCATGGGCATGAAGGCCAACCAGTCCCTGAACGTCAACAACTATGAGCTTCTGGTCTCCCTGCGCTATCTGCAGGATGTATCCAAAGGGACCCGTCCCTTCTGGCAGCACCCCATTTTTGTAGTGGGCACCTTTACCGTGGTCATTGTGGCCGTTCTGTACTGGTTCTTCGGCACCGAGCTGGGCTCTTCGCTCCGAGCCACCGGCGCCAATCCTAACATGGCCCGCGCACAGGGTATCAACACGGATTTCAATAAGGTGCTGGGTCTCGTCCTCTCCAACGGACTGGTGGCGCTGTCCGGCGCCCTGCTGGCCCAGTACCAGAGCTTCGCCGACATCAACATGGGCCGCGGCGCCATTGTCATCGGCCTGGCCGCCGTGATCATCGGTGAGGTGGTATTCGGCAAGCTCTTCCGCAACTTCGGCCTGAAGCTGCTGGCCGTGGCCATCGGCTCCATCATCTACTATGTGGTGATCCAGGCCGTGGTAAGCCTGAGCGGCATCAACTCCAACTACCTGAAGCTGCTTTCCGCCCTCATTGTGGCGGTGTTCCTTACCGTTCCGTACTGGAAAGGGAAATACTTCTCCAAACCCGTGAAGAAGGGGGGAGTCACCCATGCTTGAGATCCAAAACATCTATAAAACCTTCAACGCCGGGACAGTCAATGAAAAAACAGCCCTCAACGGCGTGTCCCTCACCCTGGACGACGGCGATTTTGTCACGGTAATCGGCGGAAACGGCGCGGGAAAGTCCACCCTCCTCAACGCGGTGGCGGGGGTGTGGCAGGTGGACGAGGGGAGCGTCACCATCGACGGAACGAACGTGACCAGACTCCCGGAGCACAAGCGGGCCAAATTCATCGGACGGGTGTTCCAGGACCCCATGATGGGCACTGCCGCCACCATGCAGATCGAGGAGAATCTTGCCCTGGCCATGCGCCGCGGCAAGGCCCGCACCCTCCGCGCCGGCATCACCAAGGCGGAGCGGGAGCGCTACCGGGAGCTGCTCAAGATCCTGGACCTGGGCCTGGAGGACCGCCTCACCTCCAAGGTGGGCCTTCTCTCCGGAGGGCAGCGCCAGGCCCTCACACTGCTGATGGCCACCCTCCAGAAGCCCAAACTCCTCCTGCTGGATGAGCACACCGCCGCCCTGGACCCCAAGACGGCGGCCAAGGTGCTGGACACCACCGAGAAAATCGTCCAGCGAGACAAGCTCACCACGCTGATGATCACCCACAATATGCGGGACGCTATTGCCCATGGCAACCGCCTCATCATGATGTATGAGGGCCGTATCGCCATCGATGTGGCAGGTGAGGCGAAGAAAAAGCTCACCGTGGAGGGCCTGCTGGAGATGTTCAGCAAGGTCAGCGGCTCAACAGAGGCCGATGACAAACTACTGCTCTCCTGAAAAATGCATCGCAAATCAAGACGGCATGGAAAAGGCCGCGTCACGATGTGACGCGGCCTTTGGATGTCTGTCGAATGGTTCAGAACCAGTTGCTCTCCAGTTTCAGCGCATGGAGACTGATGAGGTCGTCCAAGGCCATAAAGGTGACGCCGTCCACCGCTTGGGTGGGGGCCACCAGACCTACCGTTACGTCGCCCTTGGCGGCCTGTTCCTCTCCGATGGTGAAATGGTAGAGCTCGCCCTCCCCCTCGGAGACCGTGACACGGTTGGTATAGGGCTCCCAGGAGACCTGGTATCCCAGCGCCTCGGCCACCTTGCGGACGGGGACCAGAAGGCGGTCGTTTTCTACCCTGGCCGCGCTGGCGCCGGAGAGCTCCAGTGATTCGCCGTTCACCGACACGGAGAGTCCCTCCGCAGTGACCCAGCCCGCGTAGGCGGAGGGGAATACCATCACCTTGCCGGGCGCAGCCTGCGCGGGCAGGCTCATGGTCACGACGTCATACCAGGAGAGGATGCGCACACCGGGATAGAGGTCGGCGGCGTTCACGGTACCGCAGGTATTGCCCGGTCCGGCCAGATACTGGGTCTCGCCGGTCAGATGGAGCACCACATCCCCGCTTACATACACGTCCACACCGGCCTCGGTCTCTGCCACGCTCTGGACCTCGGCATATGTGGGCACGCCGAAATCCGCGGGAATATTGCACAGGATGATCGATGCGGTGGCGATGGGCGGCAGGCTCTTGGTCATGGCCGGCCCCACCCAGGCATAGAGGATCTCATTCTTCCGGATGTCCGCAAAGGACTTCTCCTCTCCGGTAACGGCATCCAGGATCTTTGTGTCCTCCTCCACATTCACCACGATCTTGGCATAGGCAGCCCCTTCGTTGTCATTTTGCAGCGTGAGGCTGTTGTTTCCCAGCTCAGCGGCCTGGCCCCAGACTTGGATGGGGAAGCTCTCGCTCCGCTGCATCAGCGTGTAGGCGGGCTGTTCCGCCGCGCCTTCTTTCGCACCCATCTCCGCCCCGGCGGCCGCGCAGGGCAGGAGCAGCGTCGCGGCAAGCGCCGCAGTGAGGGCCGTTTTCAGCAGTTTGGGCTTTTTCAAGGTCTGATTCCTCCTTATGCGTCTTTCGTCTTTTGGACGCGCGGGCGCAGAGAATGTTCCCGCGCTTTACAAATTTTCCGTTACGCGCCCGCCGCCGGGGTGAGGATGCCGGAATAGGACATCAGGCGGTAGACCATGGCGGCGGCCTCCTCCCGGGTGGTGGGAGCGTTGGGATCAATGTCCGCAAGGTCGTCGGCGAGCAGGCCGAGGCTGTCCGCCGCAACGGCGGCCTCCCGGGCCCAGGAGGCGAACTTCTGGACGTCCGGAGCGGCCAGCTCTTCGTCGGTGACGCTGTCCAGCCGCCAGCCCACCTTCAGGTCCGCCCGCCGGCCCATGCGGGCCAGGATGGTGATGAACTGCTGGTGGTCGATGCGCGCATCCGGGTCGAACTCCCCGTTCTCATTGCCCTGGACCAGTCCCAGGTGATAGGTGATGTCCACCGCCGTGGCGTACCAGCTCTCTTCCGATACGTCGGTGAAGGGTGCCCGGCCCTGGTTGGTCCAGCACCAGTAGCCCATGGCCTGTGTGATCAGACTGACCAGCTCCGCCCGGGTAAGGGGCTCCTCGGGCAGAAAGCTGCCGTTCTCATCTCCCTGCACCGCTCCCAGCGCGGCCAGAGTGTTGATCTCCTCGGCATAGGGGGAGTCCTCCACATCCTCCATCCAGCGGGAGACATACTCGGTCTCCCAGTCTGCGGAGACCGTCTCCGGGTCCACGGACTCGCCGTCGAGCGTCATGGGCGTGCCGGGGGCCAGGGCGGAGAGGAGCTCGGCAAAAGCGGGGGCATAGTCGGCGCTGAGGGCGGCCTCTTTGTGGACATACCACTCCTGCCCCGCCAGCTCCAGGACCAGCACATTGGGCGATTCCGCCGCGGCTTCGCCGCAGAGGAGGCGCGCCACCTCGTCGGCCAGGTCGGCGTCCACCACCAAGTCGGGCAGTACACCGGAGCGGTCGGGGGTCACATAATTGGGCGAGTAGTATCGGTGCGTCGTTACGCGCATCACCGAACCGTCATCCAGTCCCAGCACGCTCTGGGCAATTCCCTTTCCGAAGGTCCGGGTGCCGATGATGAGCGCATAATCGTAATCCCGCATAGAGGCGGCAAAGAGCTCGGAGGCGCTGGCGGAGTTGGCGTCTACCAGGACCACCAAGGGCTCTTCGATGAGCCCCGGCGTCTCCACAGGGAAGGGGTTGGGCGTCCAGGAGCTCATGCTCCCCTCCCGGTCCACCAGATAGGCCACAGTGCGGTTGCCCAGCACATGGCCCACCGCCTCCACCACCGAGGTGGCCTCGCCGCCCGGATTGCCCCGGAGATCCACCACCCAGCGGTCCGCCTGCTCGTCCTCCTCGGTGATATAGGTCTGGAAATAGGAGCCGCTGTTCTCGCCGAAGCTGGTGCACTCCAGCCAGCCGATGTGGCCGTCCACCACTTCGCCGGTGACCGTGGGGAACACCACTTCGGCGCGTGTCATATCGAGCTCCGTCCGGGCGCCGTCCCGCTCCACGGTGATGGTCACCCTGGTGCCGGCCTCCCCCCGGATCAGCGTGGCCAGCGCCTCGGTGCTGCCGGCCTCCTCCACCGTGACGCCGTCGGCGGCCACAATAAGATCCCCGATCTTCAGCCCGGCCTGAGAGGCGGGGGAATCCGGGGCCACGCTGGTGACCTTCAGACCGTCCGCGGTGGACTCCACCATCACACCGATCCCCACCACATCGCTGTCCCCTAGGTTCTTCTGGAAGTCCTCGAATTGCTGGGCGGTCATATAGTAGGTGTAGGGATCGCCCAAGGCGTTGGTGATCTCGTCGATGGTGGGCAGGGCCAAGATCTCCTCGGGGATCTCGTCGATGTAGTACTCCCGCAGGATCTCCCTGGCCTGCTCCACAGAGATGGCGCCAGCGGCGGGGCTCAGCGTCAGGGTCAATGCCAGCAGCAGAGCCGCCGCGCGCATGGGTCTTTGAAATTTCATTTGACAAGTTCTCCTTTATTGTCCCGTCCCGGGATGACAGTTGCTGCTATTGTACCATCCTCCGCCCGCTCTGTCCACCTTTTGCAGATGCCAAAATATGCGCCTGCGCCCTTGTTTTCAATTTGTTCATACGTCTGTTTTCACCCGGACGGACCGGGAGCTAACCGTCCAGGCGCCGCTCCAGGGCCTTGCGCACGGTCCTGAGCACCTTCAGCCGGGCATATTTTTTGTCGTTCCCCTCCACGAGGATCCAGGGGGCGTACTCGGTGGAGGTCTTTTGCAGCATCTCGTCCACCGCCAGCTCGTACTGCGGCCATTTCTTTCGGTTGCGCCAGTCCTCTTCCGTGATCTTGTACTGTTTCTCCGGCGTGCTCTGCCGGTCCTCAAACCGGCGGAGCTGGGTATCCTGGTCGATCTGGAGCCAAAATTTCAGCACTACGGCCCCCCACCGGCTCAGCTCCCGCTCAAACTCGTTGATCTCGTCATAGGCCATGCTCCACCGCGCCTCAGGGGTGAGGCCCTCCACCCTCTCCACCATGACCCGGCCATACCAGGTACGGTCGAAGAGGACCACATGGCCGTCCTTGGGAAGCTGCCGCCAGAAACGCCACAGATAGGGTCTGGAGAGCTCTTCCGGGGTGGGCGCGGCGATGGGCACCACATCAAAGCCCCTGGGGTCCAGCGCCCAGGAGAGCCGGCGGATCGCACCCCCCTTGCCGGATGCATCCCATCCCTCAAAGCCCAGGACCACGGGCACCTTCTCCCGATAGAGACGGCTGTGGAGCTTTTGAAGCTTCTTGCGCTCCCGCTTCAGTTCTGCCCGGTATGCCTCCTCCGTGGTGCTCGGCGAGAGATCCACATCCTTCAGCCGGGGCATGGCGCGCAGCGGCCAGGGCGCCTGCTCCGGAGGGAGAGGCCGCGGCGCGCCATCCTCCAGGGCGGCACGGAGCGCGTCCCGCACTCTGCGCAGCACTTCCAGCGTTCCCCGGGTCTTGTCCTCGTTCTGCACTACATGCCAGGGGGCATGCACGGGGTTGGTGGCCTGGAGCAGCAGCTCCGTGACCTCCGCCCTGGCGGCATACTCCCGGTTCCTCCTCCAGTCCCGGTCCGTGACCCGCCAGGCTGTGGCCCCATGGTCCGCCAGTTTTTCCAGCCGCCGCTTCTGCTCCCTCCGGCTGATGTTCAGGAAGAACTTGAGGATCAGATAGCCATCGTCCCCCAATTGCCGCTCAAAGGTATTGATGGACTCCACCAGACCGGAGGCGGCCGCCCGGTCCTCCTCCAGCCGGGTCAGCGCCCGGCTGTACCAGCTCCGGTCCAGCACCGCCATCTCTCCCCTGGGTGGGAGATCCCTCCAGAAGGACCACAGCAGGGGGCGCCTCCCCTCCTCGTCGGTGGGATCGGCATAGGACCACACCTGGTAGCCCCGAGGGTCCAGCTCCGAGATCACTTTGGAGATGATGCTCCCCTTCCCCGACGCACTCCAGCCCTCAAAGATCAGCAGCACCGGCAGTCTTGCCTGTTTTATGGGCTGCTGGAGGGCCGCCAGTTCCTTTTGGATGGCCTTGATCTCCCGTTTGCAGGCCCCTTCTTCCTCCTGCGTGATGGCTTTCTCCTGGCTTTTCCACTCTAACATGGACCTCGCATCCTTTCTGAAATCGCAGGAACCGGGCGCAGATGGGAGGACCGCGCACGCCGTTTGTCCCTATCCGCCTCTATCCCGTCCTATTCGGTTTGAGTCTCCGCCATCGGGTTTGCCGGGACGGAGTCCTTTCTGATATCATAGGGAACAAGCGCCGTATCCCCGCGGCAGACGGCGTCGGTCTCCGCCATATCCCTGATCAAATCGAGTTAGGAGTTTTATTATGTCCTCCCACAGCGGAACGTGGAAAAAAACTGTATTTACCTACGGAATCATCTTATTGGGCTCGGGCATCCTGTCCTTCGGGCTCTACAACATCCATGAGCGCACCAACGTCACCGAGGGAGGTGTGCTGGGCATGACGCTGCTCCTTCAGCACTGGTTTGGATTCTCCCCCTCCGTCACCAGCCCTCTGATGGACATCGCCTGTTATCTGCTGGCCTGGCGCTTTCTGGGGAACGCCTTTGCCCGGTACGCGCTGGCGGCCAGTCTGGCCTTCGCCGGCTTTCATGCCCTGTGGGAGCAGTTTCCGCCCCTCCTGCCCGACCTCTCCGCCTACCCCGCCATCGCCGCCGTGGCCGGCGCCCTCTTCGTGGGATTGGGCGTGGGGCTGGTGGTACGCATCGGCGGAGCCTGCGGCGGCGACGATGCCCTGGCCCTGTGCATCTCCCATGTAGCCCGTTGGCCCATCGCCCGGTGCTATCTCCTCACCGACCTTACCGTACTGGCGCTATCCCTCTCCTATATTTCCGCCTCCCGTATTCTCTATTCCCTCATCACCGTCACCCTCTCCTCCGCCCTGATCGGCTGGGTGCAGGGCACAGGGAGGATCCCCTCGAAGGACGGCGCGGACGGGGGTGCGCCGGAGACCGAAACCGCATAATCCAAGGGGCGCGCCGTACGGCGCGCCCCTTGCGTTTTCAGACGAAAGGTCACCGATCCCATTTCTGGATCAGTGCCAGCAGCTCCTTTTCGAACTGGGCCAGGTCCTTGTTGGTGCCTCCCTTGTTGTGGCGGATGGCGTCCAGCAGGTCCTGCCCGGCGGACTCCAGCTTGCGGTAGGCAGGGGAACCGCCGGCCGAGACAGGCTTGGGCGGCAGGGGCACACCGGCGGCCAGCATACGGTCATTGGCCAGGTCATAGACCTCCTCATACTCCGCGGCATGGGCGGCCAGCCCCGCGTCGCGCAGATGCTGGGCAAAGATCTCGGTGACGGACGCCTCGCCGTGGACCACAAAGGTGTGACGGGGCTTGGGGGCGTAGTGCCTGGCCCAAGCGAGCAGGTGGTCCCGGTCGGCATGGGAGGAGAGTCCCTTGAAGTTGACGATGCGGGCATTGACGGCGATCTCCTCGCCGAAGAGCTTCACCGACTTGGCCCCCTCCAGCAGGGCCCGGCCCAGACTGCCCTCGGCCTGATAGCCCACAAAGACGATGGCGCACTCCCGGCGCCACAGATTATGCTTGAGGTGGTGACGGATCCGGCCCGCGTCGCACATACCGGAGGCCGAGATGATGACCTTGGAAGCTTTGTCCATATTGAGAGCCTTGGACTCCTCGCTGGACTCGGTGAGGGTGAGGCCGGGGAACTGGAAGAGGGCACCGCCCTTCAGGGCTTCAATGGCCGCCTCGTCCAGATAGCCGTGCAGATTGCCGGAGAAGATGCGGGTGGCCTCATTGGCCAGCGGCGAGTCCACACAGACCTGGAAATCCGGGTGGGTCTTCACCAGGCCCTCGTCCTTCATCTCCCGCATGAAATAGAGCAGTTCCTGGGTACGGCCCACGGCGAAGGACGGGATGATCACGTTGCCGCCCTTGGAGAAGGTCTCGTCTATGATCTCGGCCAGAGCCCCGGTATAGCTCTCCGGCGGCTCGTGGAGGCGGTCGCCATAGGTGCTCTCCATCACCACATAGTCGGCCTCTCCGATGTACTGCGGATCCCGAATGATGGGCTGATCCACATTGCCCAGGTCTCCGGAAAAAACGATCTTCCGGGTCACATCTCCCTCGGTGAGCCACAGCTCCACGCTGGCCGAGCCCAGCAGGTGCCCCGCGTCCACAAAACGGATGCGCACGCCCTCGCACAGATCCACTGTATCTCCGTACTCGTATGTGGTGACCAGCTTCATGGCCGCTTCCGCGTCCGCCATGGTGTAGAGCGGCTCCACTATGGGCTTGCCCGCGCGGCGGCCCTTCTGGTTCTGCCACTGGGCGTCGGACTCCTGAATGTGGGCGGAATCCCGGAGCATAATGGACATCAGCTCTCCGGTGAGGCGGGTGGCGACGATGGTCCCGTGAAAGCCCTGCTTGACCAGCAGGGGGATGCGCCCCGAGTGGTCGATATGCGCGTGGGTCACAATGACGTAGTCGATATAGCCGGGGGCAAAGTCCAGGACCCGGTTGTCCCGCTCGTCCCGCCCTTGCTGCAGTCCGCAGTCGATAAGGATCTTCTTTCCGTTTACCTCCAGGCAGTGGCAGCTGCCGGTGACAGCTTTGGCCGCGCCGAAGAATGTGAGCTTCATGTGGCACCTCCCTGTTACTTATATATTTATTCTAATGCTTTCCCCCCCAGGTGTAAAGCCCTTGTCGAAAATTTACAAAATTGCCACAAGGGTGGAGCACCGCAGGGTCCGGAAGTCAGAAAAATGGTGAAACACGCCGTACGTCAGGCAAACTCGGTGCAAACCGCGCCGCAACAAATCGCGTCTTTACTTTTCCCCGGCTTCTGAACTATACTTGACCCGAGGTGATGAAATGACCGTCCATCAGAATCTTCGGGACCTGCGGCAAATCTCGGGCTTGACGCAGGAAGAAGCGGCATCCAGGGTCGGCCTGACCAGGCAGGCCATTTCGGGCTATGAATCCGGCCGAAGGCAGCCGGACATGGATATGCTCCTGAAACTCGCTGAATTGTACCATACCGATCTTCTTGGCGTCGTATATGGGCGGGGCAGCGCGCAGAAAAAGATGCGCCGGTTTCAAATCGCGGCGCTCGTGACGTTTCTTGTCCCGCTGCTCCTCACTTTGATGCACTCCTGCCTGATCCTGTTTGCAAATACATGTTTCCCCGTCGCCGGTGATATGCTGATTACGGAGGCCACAAGACCGCTCATTGAGACGCGCCTCGCAGTGATCGGCGCATGGGAGCTGCTCGAGGGGCTCGCCCAAGCGGCTTCCTTTGCCGGCTGCATCCTGCTTGCCGTCCTGCTCCCAGGTCTGACCCCCCTGCCGTCGATGAAGCACTCTCTTCTCTTTGTCCTAGCCTTCCTGCTCGGAGGCATTGCGGTCACGCTCCCGTTTTCGGCCTTTGATCCCTGCTATTCACGCGCTGATTATATGCTCATCCTCCTTCATACGTTTTTGCCGGTAGTCCTTCTATGGATCGGCCTGGTGGGGATGGGGCTGTTCAAATCGCTCTGCAAGAAAAGGCAGGGACGTCTCTCTCCATAGCATTCCACATACGCCTCATCCTTCGGCAGGACGCATCTGCGCATTGCAGAGCAGCGGCCCGGACATCTCGGATGTCCGGGCCGCTGCTCTGTTTCGATACAAATGCCGGGGCGCCCGGCGTATTATTGCGCTTCTTCCGTTACGGAGAGAGGAAACCGCGTGCCCGGTTCGCCGGCGAAAACGATCCAGCCGCCCTCCGGAAGCAGGGCGTGGGTATCTCCAAACGCCCAGGACCCGGCCACGACCTGCCCAAGCTGGTCGTATACGTAAAAAGCCCCCGCCTCGGGCAGCGTGACATTCAGCGTCCCGCCCGCCAGAGCCCCGACCTGATACCAGCGGGCCCGGCCATCGGACTGGATGGTGGTGTAGGCCCCCTCCCCACCCCAAAGGGGGCGGGCGGCGGCGGAGTCCATGCACAGGTAATCGCCCACAGTGAGATACTCTGTGCCGTCCTCCACCTGCACCGTATAGTCCGCACCGTTGCGGCTCCCGGTACCGGGGAGCTGGAGATACTGCCGGGCGGTGTCCGCATCCTCGATCCGGTCCAGGGCCGCGTAGCCGGGCGCCTCGGCCAGGGTGGAGACGGCGGTGAAGGGGCCGGAGAGGTACACCTGGGAGGTATACTTCTCGTTGGTGATGAGGTAGAGCTTCTCCCCCCTGGCCTCCCAGGCGGCCAGGGCCTCTTCGGACGCCTCCCCATTGGGCTCCAGGCGCTCCATGGCATAGCTGGCCACCCCCAGGGGGACGAGCCCCGGAATGTCGGAATAGGCCTTCTCATAGAGATAGACCCGTCCGTTCTCCTCGGGGATAAATTTTACCAGGAGGGTCTCCTCCTCGTCCCGGAAAGACCCGTCGTCATAGTAGGTGAGCGTCATAGGAGCGCCGCCCAGCGCCGCAGGAGCGGCCAGCGTCAGGGCGCCCGCCTCGTCAAAAGAGGCGGTAAGCATACCGGTGAGCCCGGCGTACGTCCCGGCATATGACAGGACCGCCTGGGGGAGCCGGGCGGGCTCCGCCTCGGGAAGCGACCAGGATTCGTCCACAGTGATCCCCCGCTGGGCCAGGGCGTCGACCAGGATGCGGGCCCCTGCCAGTTGGTTATAGGTGCTCACACCGCCGGAGGAGAGTACGGCCACCGCCATATCGTGCTCCGGCAGGACGATGAGCCCCGCGTGGTAACGCAACGTGTCTCCGCCTTTTACCAGGGCCTGGATACCGTTTTGTCCAAAGGGAAACATGTGCACATTGTCCCAGCCCAGGCCATACCCCAGTTGGTCGTCGGCGCTGTCCTCCGGCCACAGGCCCCGCGCGGCCCAGTCGGCGGTCATGGCGTCCAGGGACGCCCGGCTCAGCAGTTCCGTGCCGCAGAGGAGGCCGCCGAAGGAGGCAAGGTCCGCGGCGGTGGCGTAGATGCCGCCGGTGCCTACGATACCCAGGGTATCCTGAGGCAGGGCCCTGGGGTCCTGTGGGGAGGCGTAGGTCCTGGCCAGGCGGTCCGGGTCGAAGTCCCCGCCGGGGGCGAAGGTGTCTGCCAGCTCCCCCGGCGCCAGAAGGGCGGCGCGGACATAGTCCATGTATTCCATTCCGGAGGCCGCCTCCACCACCAGCTCGGCCAGAGTATAGCCATCGTTGGAGTAGACGCAGTAGGCGCCCGGCTCGGCCTTGAGCCGCTGCGTGGCGAGGCGCCGGAGCAGCGCATCGGCGGCCTGTGGATCGGTATCGTCAAAGAGAAAGGCATTGCGGGTGCTGTCCCCCATCAGGCCGGAGGAGTGGTCCAGGAGCATCCGCACCGTGATGCTCTGATACCGCTCGTCTGCCATGCAGAACTCCGGCAGGATCTCCGCCACCGGCGTCTCCAGCGTCAGGGCCCCCTCTTCACAGAGCTTCAGCACCGCTGCGGCCGTATACGTCTTGGACACCGAGCCCACACCGTAGAGGATATCCTCGGTAAGCGCCCGGTTTTCACTGCGGGAATAGACTCCCCAGCCGCCCTGGAGCGTGATCTCTCCCCCCTCCCAGAGGGCGTAGCGGATGCTGTCCGCGCCTCCATACTCCGCCGCAAGCTGGACGGCGTGCCGGGCGGCCTCCTCCCGGGTCCTGATCCGGGTGTCCTCCGCCGCCAGGGCGGGCGCGGAGAGGGCTGCGGCAAGCAGCAGCCCGGCCAGGACCGCCGACAGGGTGTGCTGAATTCTCATATGGGGATACCTCCTATCTGTCTCCGGATGGGTCTCGCCCGGGGCGCCCCGCCGTCAGGTCCCGCCCCGGGACAGCTTTTCATAGTGCGCCCGGCATTCCTCCGGCGTCCGTTTGGGATGGGCGTTCATCTCTTCCGCCTCCTGGAGCAGCCATGCCGTCATGGCGGCCACCCCCTCCTCGGAGAGGGCGAAGAATGCCTCGGCATCCTCCACGGCATAGTCCCGGCAGAAGGGGCCCTGCCATGTCACCGCCCGCATGCGGCCCTCCTGAGGCTTTTCGATCTCGTAGCACAGCAGCCCCCGGCTCCCCGACCAGCCGTTGTCGTTTTCAAAGTGGGAGAGCCCGGGCATATAGAATTCGTCGCTCATGTCGATCCTCCATTCTGTTCCGGCAGGGTGAAAAAATCCGCCAGCCGGTTTTCTTCGTCGTCAAAGAGCAGGTTGTATTGGAGCATCTCGTACTGGAGCAGGCTGGCCCGGGCGGCCTCGGAGAGCTCGCTTCTGCGCTTGTACCATGCCCCGTCCGCATCCCGGTAGCCCACCCCGTTGACCGCCGGCACGGTCTCCCGGAGCGCGCTCAGGAACTGCTGGTATCCGGTCCGGGGCAGGCCCGCCGTCTCCAGCAGCAGGGAGGAGAGGTAATTCAGGGAGAGCTCCGTCCCCTGCTCCTCCGGAATATCATAGTTGGCCCAGAGCACGAAAGGCACCTTTTGCCGCTTCTGGGCGGTCCCGGCGTCCAGGGTGTCGAACGCCCCGCCCAGCACCTCGGTGTAGAAATTGGTGGCCACCTGGGGCTGATGGTCGCCGAACATCAGGATCATGGTGGGCTCTTCCACCTGGGAGAAGTACTCCACCAGATATTGAAAGGCGCTGTCCGACTCCCGGATGAGGGAGAGATACTGGTTGACGGTATGGAACCGTCCCTCCATCGCCCCGGTGAGCCACACGGTCTTGTCCAGCCCCGTCCAGGGCACGTTGTAGGCACTATGGTTCTGCATGGTGACGTTGAAGACAAAGAGCGGTTCGCCCGCCTCCTTCTCCTCGTAAAGACGGATCAGATTCTCATAGTTGGACCGGTCCGTGATGTAATTGCGCATAAAGGCCGCGTCGGTAAAGTCCCGCTGAAAGAGGATGCGGTCGAAGCCGAAGTCCCGATAGACCGCCGTCCGGTTCCACCCGGAGGAGAGGTAGGGGTGCATGAACACGGTCTCATACCCCAGCGCCTTCATCTGGGCGCCCAGATTGGGCATCCCCGGCGTCACGTACATCTGGAAGGGCACGGTGCCGTCAGGCAGGAAGGCCATGGTGTTCCCTGTGAGGAATTCAAACTCGGAATTGGCCGTGGTGCCCCCGAACACCGAGGAGTAGGCCGTCCCCTTCACCGTGTTCTCCGTCAGGCCATGGAGAAAGGGCATGGGGTCCTCGTTGGTCTCCAGACCAAAGGTCTCCGTGAGATCGGAAAAGGACTCGTTCATAATGACGATCAGGTTGACGGGGCTCTGCCCGCCCACGGCGGGCCCCATGGCCTCCGCGTCTCCTTCCGTCTCCGCCCGAACGGCCTCCAGCGCCTCCTGGGAATACCCCTCCGGCTCGGCCACGGTACTGTAGCGCAGGCACACGGAAAAATTGAGGAGAAAGCCGTTTCCCCTGGTGGTCCAAAGGGAGGGTTCGATCCCCGCCCAGCTCAGAAACCCGGTGCGGAAAAAGACGCACAGATAGACCGCGCAGGCCGCCGCAAGGGGCAGCACCACCTGCAGCCTGGGAAGCCGCCGTCCCGGGTTGCGGGGGAGCTTCCACAGCAGGAGACAGAAGAGGGCCAGCGCCAGCAGACACCGGAGCTGTACCTCGTCGGGCCAGTAGTCGTAATTTCCGGCCACATTGGCGGCCGTACGCAGGGTGAGGAGGTCGCCCGGAAAGATGGTGCGGCCCCGGAACCGGATGACATAGCGATTCATGAGCCCAATCAGGACGAAAAGTCCGGCGGAAATCCCGGCGGAGAGGACCAGCCGTCCCGCCAGCAGGTAGACCGCACCGGCGATCATGTAATACCACACCAGATTGAGGCCGATCTGGAGGAGGGAAAAATCCTTCCAGGGAGCGTAGTTGTAATTCATACACTCCACCAAGAAAAAGCACAGCAGAGGCCCCAGCACAAAGGCCAGGCGGGAGAGGCCGCGCCCGGCCCGCCCGTTCACGGAAAAGCGGAGGGGGAGGAGCGCGCCGAAGGCCAGCGCCCAGCAAAGCGCCTGCCCCAGGGGTAGCCCGTAGAGAAGAAGTCCCGCCAGCAGAGCGATGGCCAGCGCCGCAGCCGGGAGCAGCAGGTCCGGCCGCAGCTCCACGGGCGGCCGTTTTTTTATATTGACTTGGGTGCGCATAGCAAATGATACCGTCTCTTTCCTTTGGTTGAAACGGAATCTATTTTACAACGGGCCGCCTGTAAAAGCAAGGCGGCCCGTCTTACGCTTTCTTTACAATTTGCGAAAACGGGCCTCCGCACTTCGGCGGAGGCCCGTCCCGGACCGGGGGATGTTTGCCGCTGAGGCGGAGGCCCCGCAGATGCAGCGGCGTCCTGCGGCGCTCAGGCGCGCTCTCCCACGACCTGGGCCTTGATGAGGTTAGTGGTGCCGCTGATGCCGATGGGCACGCCGGCGGTGATGACCACGGTGTCGCCGCACGCCACAGCACCCTCCCGCCGGGCCACATCCACAGCCATGGAGAAGAGCCGGTCGGTGGAATCCACCTCTCCGGTGAGGTAGGGGTGGACACCCCAGGAGATGGCGAGCTGCCGCCTGGTCTGCTCGCTCTGGCACAGCGCCACGATGGGACAGGCGGGGCGGAAGCGGGAGATGACCTTGGCCGTATAGCCGCTCTTGGTGGCGGCCAGAATGGCAGAGGCGCCCAGGTCCATGGCGGTGAGGCAACAGGAGTGGGTGATGGCGTCGTTGATGGAGCTGATGCCGGGGAGCAGATTGTTCTCCCGGAACCGGCCCCAATAGTCGATGGCCCCCTCGGCGGCCTCCACCGTGCTCACCATGGTCTGGAGGGCCTCCAGCGGATATCTGCCGGAGGCGGTCTCGCCGGAGAGCATGACGCAGGAGGTGCCGTCAAAGACGGCATTTGCCACATCGGAGACCTCGGCGCGGGTGGGCCGGGGATTGCGGATCATGGAATCGAGCATCTGGGTGGCGGTAATGACGGGCTTGCCCTGGCGGATGGTGGCCTTGATCATCTTCTTCTGTAGGATCGGCACCTCATGGGCGGGAATCTCCACCCCCAGATCTCCCCGGGCCACCATGACGCCGTCGGAGGCGGCGATGATGGCGTCCAGGTTGTCCACGCCCTCCCGGTTTTCGATCTTGGCGATGATGCGGATGTCGTCCCCGCCGCACGCGCGCAGGCAGGCGCGGATATCCTCCACGTCGGAGGCCTTCCGCACAAAGGAGGCGGCGATGAAGTCGAAATCGTTCTCCACGGCGAACTTCAGGTCCTCCCTGTCCTTTTCCGTGAGAGAGGGCAGCAGGATGTGCACGTCGGGAATGTTGATGCTTTTATTGCTGGAAAGCGTACCGCCGTTCTCCACCTCGCAGTGGATCTTCCTGCCCTCGATCCTGCGGACCACCAGCTCCACCAGCCCGTCGTCCACCAGCACCCGGCAGCCCTCGCCGAGCTCCTTGTGAAGGTTCTCATAGGTGACGGAGACCTGGTGCTCGTCACCGGGCACATCTTCGGTGCTCAGGGTGAATTCCGCGCCGCGGGTCAGGGTGATGGGCCCGTTCTCAAAGCTCTTGATGCGGATTTCAGGCCCCTTGGTGTCCAGCATGGAGGCCACCGGAGCCCCCAGCTCGTCCCGGACTCGCTTGAGCTTGGTCAGGGTGGCGAGATGGCTCTCGTGTGTGCCGTGGGAAAAATTGAAGCGGGCGCAGTTCATCCCGGCCAAAATCAGTTTGCGCAGGGTCTCCTCGTTGTCCACGGAGGGCCCCAGGGTGCAGATCACCTTTGTCTTTCTCATCATAAATACCTCCTGATGGGTATGTAAATTTCCGTTTGAAAGCCTACGCCCTTATCATACTACATCCGGTGGCATTTTTAAAGTAAAAATTTTATGAAGAAAAAGATTTTTCCCGTCTGCTTTTTGTCTCTCTCCGCGCGGAAGGGGGCTGCCAAAGACCAGGACGCGCTTTTCGCATCCCGGGGCCTTTTGTCCGTTTGCGCAGGCGGAAAAGGCCCAAAAGCGGCGCTTTTGTCCCGCGGAGATAGGGCCAGGCGGATTTTTCTCCGCCCGGCCCCGTCCGTCTCATTTCTTGCGCTCCAGAGGAACCAGCTTCCCGTCTCTGCACTCCATATCGAAAAGGTCTGTGAGCATGGTCTCTTCCCGCTCTACCGCCTCTGTCAGCTCTGTGCCGGTCTTCTGATCCCAATAGCTCACCCGTGGGATCAATAAGAGTGTTATAGGCCATCTGGGCAGCATTGTCCCGGCTGAGGGCCTCCGCCGCCTTGTCCGGGTTCAGGTCGGTGAACAGCCCCTTCTCCCCAGCCATGTCGTCCACCGCCACAACCCAATCCGTGCCGGTGAGGCCCTCCTTTTCCGCGCTGTAACCCGCGGTCAGCAGCATTTTGGCCGCCTCCCGGGCCGTAACAGGGCCGTCCGGCTCAAATGTGCCGTCGCTCTTTCCGTTGAGCACTCCCAGGGATACCAGGACGCTCACGGCCTGCGTGCGGGTGATGTCGCTCTGGCCCGTAAAAGCTGCGGCGGCGTTCCCCGCCAGCAGTCCCACAGTCAGGGCCACGGTCGGCAGCAACGCCCGGACCCGCATCATATTCGTTTTTATCCGCAGTATGCCACCTTTCTTTTCATTTATCCAGGGCGTCCACCGCCTCCTGGATGATGGTCAGGTCTCCCCGGATATTCCCCATCCAGTACCGCAGGGTGCTCTCGATCCCCAGCTTCTCCCGCAGTTCATCGAAGGTCCAGCCCTCGTTGGCCACCTGGGAGAGGTAGTAGTTCACTCCTGCTGCTCCATCTGCCGGGCGCCGTCATAGAGGGCCCGGAATTCCATGACCTGCTCCAGTGAGGGGCGGGGGAGGGCAACGATCCCGCCCAGAGCCTCCTTGACGGCCTTGATCCGGGCGATTCCCTCCTCATTGCTCACATGGCCGGCGTTCACCACCGCGTCTACCTGAGTGCTCAGCTTCTCCACCAGGCGTGTCCCCTCTTCCAGATAGGTCCTCATCTCCCGGCGCTGGGCGTCGGTCAGGGGGCGTAGAGGTAAATATCCTCTCCCCCGCCGCTGTAGGCGATCCAGGTGACTTCCTTGCCGCACGGCCCGCCGATGCTGCGCACGGGCAGGTAGGTCATCTCCTCGAATACGATGGGATAGACCGCCTCCCCCTTCTCGTTGGCAAAGCTCTGGACTGCGCCGTCCACCTTTACGATAAGGTCCGGGCGTATGCGGATGTCCACACCGCATAATACCACTCCTTCAGCGCAGGTTTCAGCCGTTCTCTGGCCCGTTTGAGCCGTATCGATACCGTTCCCTGGGGCAGGTCCAGCGCCTGGGCAATCTCCGCCGTGGAGCAGTCCTGATAATAATAGAGGACCACCACCTCCCGATATTTTCCCGGCAGCCCCAGCACGGCCCGGACAAAGGTCTCTTGGGCCGCGTCCTCCGCCAGTGCCCCATCCCGCAGATAGCAGATAGAGATAACACAGGCGCAGGATGTTGTCTCCATGCTTTTCCATCAGCGCTTCGATGTCCACGGCCCCTTCCACCTCCTTCTGTCTTTTAGACACTTGGACCGGGCGCTTCGTTTCACTTTCGGTCAGACTTTTTCAGCAGACGAAGGCGCGCCGCAGAGACCATGCTCCGCGGCGCGCCCTTTCTTTATCTATGTCTGGATATAAATGATTATATGGCCGCCTATCATAAAAGTCACGCAAAGATCCTTTGCGCCGGAACATCGGCGCTTTTTCCCCGCAGGACAGAAATCAAGTCCGCGCATGCCACAAGCATGCGCGGACTTGATCGGTTCACGCTTGGCTCTCCTCTTCCTCTTGACACTTGCTCACCAGGGCCCAGTCCACCCGGCGGTCCACAATGCTCTCCACCTTGATGTGGAGGCCGTGGGTATCCACTTCCACCTTGCTCCCGTCCTCGGGGATGACGGAGAGCTGATCAAACACCAGCCCGCCCAGGGTGTCGGACTCCTCGTCCTCGGGGAACTCCATCTCCAGGGCCTCGGCCACGTCCTCCAGTTCCGCCGAACCGGAGATGCGCCACAGGTTGGGCTCGAGCTGGATGATCTCCTGATCCTCCTGGGGATCGAATTCATCGTAGATATTGCCCACGATCTCCTCCAGCAGGTCCTCCATGGTCACCAGCCCCGAGGTGCCGCCATACTCGTCCACCACGATGGCCATGTGGACCTTCTTGCTCTGCATATCCCGGAACAGCACGTCGGCCCGAACCGACTCAGGAATGAAATAGGCGGCGCGCAACAGCTCCTTCAACGGCTTGGGCGATGCCCGCCGGGCATTGAGGAGGTAGTCCCGGGTGCTGAGGATACCCACGATGTCGTCCGCGTCCTCCTCATAGACCGGGAAACGGGAGAGACCGGAGTCCTCGATGGTCTGGACGATCTCCTCGTCGGTATCCCCGGTCCAGAGCATCACCATGTCGGTGCGGTGGACCATTACGTCCTCGGCCACGGTGTCGTTGAAATCGAAGACGTTTTCGATCATCTCTTTTTCGTCCGCCTCGATGGAGCCCTTCTCCTCGCTCAGATCCATAAGGGCGCGGAGCTCATCCTCCGACACCGACTGGAGCCCCGCGTCCGGCTTGATGCGGGTGATGCGGAGAAACGCGTTGCAGAGTCGGTTCAGCGCCCGGCCAAAGGGACCGATGGCGGCGGAGAGCAGCGCTCCCGCCAGGAACAGGACGGCACATGCCAGTATGTAGGGCCATAACGGGTCCGGCAGCAAAACAGATTCCCCCTTGAAACATGGCTCCGCCCGCCGTTCCGGCGGCGGAGGTACGATTTGGGGGTATTATATCACAGTATCTAAAATTTTTCACTATAAAGTTCAAAACCTCTTTTTATTATGCTATACTGGGGACTGTCGAGAATGCGGGCGTGCCCGGAGCGCGCCGGATATGCGGAGGGGCCGGGTGCCGTGGACGCCCGCGTTCCATCTGAGTTTGGGAGATGAGACCGCCATGAGGGAACCCGCCGAACTGCTGCCTCCCCAGTCCCTGGATTTTCTGGATTTTCTGCGCCGGGCCGTCTTTGCCGTGGTGATCGGGCTGCTGGTGGGGATCGTGGGCGTCGCCTTTCACTACGGCATCGACTTTGTCACCGAGCTGCGCCAGGCCCACCCCCGCCTCATCCTTCTGCTGCCGGTAGGCGGGCTGTCCATCATCCTTCTCTACCGCACCTGCGGGATGGAGAAGGACCGCGGCACGAATCTGGTGCTGGTGGCCGTCCGGGAGCATGAACCCATGAAGCTGCGCACCGCCCCCCTCATCTTTCTCTCCACCGTCATCACCCATCTGGTGGGCGGCTCCGCCGGCCGGGAGGGGGCCGCCCTCCAGTTGGGCGCCTCCATCTCCAACAAGATCGCCCACCGGCTGGGCGTGGAGCCGGAGGAGGGACGGATGCTCACGGTCTGCGGCATGGCGGCCGCCTTCTCCGCCCTCTTCGGCACCCCCCTCACCGCCGCCATCTTCGCCCTGGAGGTGGTGCATGTGGGGATCATCCAATACGCCGCCCTGGTCCCGGCCTTTCTCTCCTCCCTCACCGGCTTTCTGCTGGCCGGATACCTGGGCGTCCCTCCCACGGCCTATACCATCTCCGGCCTTCCCGTCCTCTCCCCCCTGGCGCTGGTCCAGGTGGTGGTGATGGGCGGCCTGTGCGCCGCCCTCTCCGTTCTTTTCTGCAAGGTGATGCACGGCACCGGCCGCCTTTACGCCAAATACCTCCCCGACGCCCGGGTGCGGGCCGTGGCGGGCGGCTTCATCATGATCGGCCTCTCCCTGTTGGACGGCGGGCTCTCCGACCAGGTCTATAACGGCGCGGGCGGGAATCTGGTCCAGGCCGCCGTCACCGGAAACGGCGCAGGCGTGGAACCCTGGGGCTTTCTGGTGAAAATCGTCTTTACCGCCCTCACCCTGGGGGCCGGCTTCCGGGGTGGCGAGATCGTCCCCACCTTTGCCTGCGGGGCCACCTTCGGCTGCGTGGCCGGGCCGCTCATCGGCCTCTCCCCCTCCTTCGGCGGCGCGTTGGGCACTGTGGCCGCCTTCTGCGGCGTGACCAACTGCCCTCTCTCCTCCATCCTCCTGGCCTATGAGCTTTTCGGCGGCGGCGGGCTGCCCCTCTTTGCCCTGGCCATCGCCGTGTCCTACCGTCTGTCCGGGTACACAGGTCTGTATAGCGAGCAGCAAATCGTATATTCTAAGCGTACCCCCCATCAAATCGATAAAAAGGCGGAATAAGCATATGCAGGCTGTTCTCTATCACGGCGGGCCCATCCTGACCATGGAGCCAGGCCCCCGTCCGGAGGCCCTTCTCACCAGAGGCGGAGCCATCGCCGCCCTGGGAGCCCTCTCAGAGCTCTCCTCCCTGGTCCCCGGCGCACGTCGGGTCGACCTGGAGGGCCGTACCCTCCTTCCCGCGTTCCTGGACCCCCATTCCCACATCACGGCCCTGGCCGCCACCCTCTCCCTGTGCCAGCTGGGCGCGGCGAACTCCTTCGAGCAGATCGGCCTTGCCCTGCGCGCCTTCGCGGAAGCGCGGCGCCTGCCTCCCGACGCCTGGGTCATGGGCTTTGGCTACGACCACAATGTGCTCGCCGAGCGCGTACACCCCACCCGTCAGGTCCTGGACCGCTTCTTTCCCCGTGCGCCGGTGCTCATCACCCACGCCTCCGGACACATGGGCGTGGCCAACTCCAAGGCCCTGGCCCTGATGGGCGTGACGGCGGAGACCCCCGACCCGGAGGGCGGACGCATCGGCCGGGAGGCCGACGGCAGGACCCCCAGCGGCTATCTGGAAGAGCTCGCCTTCCGGCAGGCCACCGCCAAGGTCCCCATGGACCGCGCCGCTGACGCCGCCGCGGCCCTGGACGCGGCCGAGCAGATCTACCTTTCCCGCGGCATCACGCTGATCCAGGACGGCCTCACCGGCGCGGATGAGTTTCAAATGCTCTCCGCCGCCGCCCGGGCCGGCGTCTTTACGGCCGATGTGGTGGGCTACGCCGACCTCAAGAAGGCCCCGGAGCTCTCGTCGTCCCCCTGTTGGCAGACGCCCGTGGGCGGGTTTCGCCTGGAGGGCTGGAAGATTTTTTTGGACGGCTCCCCCCAGGGTCGCACAGCCTGGATGCTGGAGCCCTATCAGGGCGGCGACGGGACCTATACCGGCTACCCCATCTACTCGGATGAAGAGGTGACCGGCTTCGTGCGCCGCGCTCTCTCCGACGGGGCGCAGCTTCTGGCCCACTGCAACGGGGACGCGGCCGCGGCGCAGTATATCCGCTGCTGCCGCAGGGCGCAAGAGGAGACGGGCCGCGCCGTCCGGGACATCCGCCCGGTAATGATCCATTCCCAGCTCGTCCGCCCGGAGCAGTTGGCCGAGATGAAGGAGCTGGGAATCCTCCCCTCCTTTTTTGCCGCCCACCTGTGGTATTGGGGCGACATCCATGTGGAAAACTTCGGGGCGCGGCGGGCCGCCTCCATCTCCCCCCTGGGGGCGGCGGAGCGGCTGGGCCTTTCCTATACCCTCCACCAGGACACCCCCGTCATCCAGCCGGATATGCTCGAGAGCGTCTGGTGTGCCGTAAACCGGGTCACCCGGAGCGGAGCCGTGCTGGGGCCGGAATACCGCGTCTCCCCCTGCGCAGCCCTCCGGGCCGTGACGGCAAACGCCGCCTACCAGTACCGCATGGAGGGGCGGCGGGGCACCCTTGCCCCCGGCAAGGCCGCTGATCTGGTGCTGCTGGACCGCGACCCCACCGCTGTTCCGCCGGAGGACATCCGCGGAATCCGGGTGCTGGAGACCATCAAGAATGGAGTTCGGGTGTTTCAGGCGTGATCTCTCCCGTCAGTCCGATCTCGGTGCGCAGTTCCAGCAGAAAGCTGTGGGCGGCATAAAACCGGATGACAACTTCCATGTCCTTCTTCTGCGCCGGACACAAGCTGCCGTTCAGCAGGGAAAAGCGCAGTGCGTCCGCATCATCCTTGGATATGGTGGACAAATAGGACTTGATGTAGGCAGGATAGAGCCAGAAGAGGAATTCTGTCATCTTGATACCTCCTATAATTAAGAACTTTGTATTCCCATTACAGGAGAACTATATGTTCATTACAAATAGGAGGCTTCATGGAATTGTTTTCTGTCATACTGCGAGAAGAACGCCTAAAGTTGGGCATCAAGCAAAAAGATATGGCCGGCTTGTTGAGCATTACACCGAGAGCCTATCAGTATTACGAAGAGGGAAAGCGTTTTCCCGATTTTCATGGGCTTTTAAAGATTGCAGACTGCTTGCATATTTCAATCGATTATTTGGTCGGCCGAAAAGACGAACGCGCCTGACGGTCCCCACGCCCCCTACTTCTTGATAAGGAGTCCTTCTCCATGAACATCTTCGACATCATGGGTCCCATCATGGTGGGGCCGTCGTCCTCCCACACGGCGGGGGCGGCACGCATCGGCCTCATCACCCGCCATCTGCTGGGGAGCCGGCCCGCGGCGGCGGAGCTGCTCCTCCACGGCTCCTTTGCCGCCACCGGCAAAGGGCACGGCACCGACCGCGCCCTGGTGGCCGGGCTCCTGGGCATGCAGCCCGACGATCCCCGCATCCCCCGCGCCTTTGCTCTGGCCCGCGAGTCGGGCATGGAGCTCCGAATCTCCACCGCCGTCATCCGCGGCGCCCACCCCAACACCGTCATCCTCCGGGTCCGGGACCGGGAAGGGCGGGAGCTGGAGGTCAACGCCTCCTCCCTGGGCGGCGGCCGGGTACGGGTCAACGCCATCGACGGGATGGAATGCACCTTCACCGGGGACTACCCCACCCTCATCATCCGCAATGAGGACCGGCCCGGCGCCGTGGCGGAGGTCACCTCCGTCCTCTCCCGCCGCCAGGTAAACATCGCCACCATGCAGCTCTACCGGGACCGCAGGGGCGGTCTGGCCGTCATGGTGCTGGAGAGCGACCAACCCATCTGGCGGGAGGCCGTCGACGAACTGCGCGCCGCCGTCGGCATCGTAAAAGTGACCTATCTCAATATGGAGGGGGAGGAGTAAAATGGCCTTTGTCTCTGTGGAAAACCTGCTGCGCGCCGCCGGTGACATGCCCCTGTGGGAGGCCGTCCTCACCGACGATCTCCGGGACCGAGGCGGAGAACGGGACACCTCCTGGGAAAAGATGACCCGTCTGTGGCGGGCCATGGTGGAGTCCGTGGAGGGCTACGACCCTGCGCGGCGCTCCGCCTGCAACCTCACCGGCGGGGATGCCCGGAAGGTGGAGACCCGCGCCGTCTCGCTGGCGGGGCCAGTGCTCACCGATATCATCGCCACCGCCCTGAAGGTGGGGGAGTGCAACGCCTGCATGGGCCGCATCGTGGCCGCCCCCACCGCCGGGGCCAGCGGCGTGCTGCCCGCGGTGCTGCTGCCCATCCGGAAAAAATACGACTTCTCCGAGGAGGAGATGGTAAAGGCTCTCTATGTCTCGGCCGGCTTCGGCCAGGTCATCGCCACCCGCGCCTCCATTGCCGGGGCGGAGGGCGGCTGTCAGGCGGAGATCGGCTCAGCCTCCGCCATGGCCGCCGCTGCGCTGGTCTCCCTGCTGGGGGGCTCGCCGGAGCAGATGGCCGCCGCCTGCGCCACCGCCCTCCAGAACCTGCTGGGACTGGTGTGCGACCCGGTGGCCGGACTGGTGGAGGTCCCCTGTGTCAAGCGAAACGTCATCGGCGCGGTCAACGCCCTCACCGCCGCGGAACTGGCCCTGGCGGGAGTGGAGAACGTCATCCCCTGCGACGAGGTCATCGACGCCATGCGCGCCGTGGGCGACGTGATGCCCGCCGCCCTCCGGGAGACCGGCGGCGGCGGGCTGGCCGCCACCCCCACCGGACGGAGGATCGCCGAGGAGCTGCTGGGCCCGTAAAGCCGTTGCGCGGTTTCCATCTTTTGTGGTATACTGTCTCCGACCCCAAAAAGGAGTTGCTGTCTATGTTTACTTTCCATCACTTCAATTTCAACGTTCTGGATCTGGAGCGGAGCCTGCGTTTTTACAAAGACGCGCTGGACCTGACGCCGGTGCGGGCAAAGGAGGCCGCCGACGGCTCCTTCAAGCTGGTCTATCTGGGGGACGGCGCCACCGGCTTTGAGCTGGAGCTCACCTGGCTGCGGGACCGTGCCGAGCCCTACGACCTTGGAGAGGGCGAGTTCCATCTGGCCTTCTCCGTGCCCGACCTGGACGCCGCCCACAAACGGCACGCGGCCCTGGGCTGTATCTGCTTTGAGAATCCCGCCATGGGCATCTATTTCATAGAAGACCCGGACGGCTATTGGGTTGAGATCGTCCCGGAGAGGAAGTGACCCATGGCCCGTACCAATGAGGGCGGGCGCCTTGCCTACGCCGAGCTTCTGCGGGTGGTGGCCATGCTGGCGGTCATCGTCCTGCACGTCTCCGGCGGCTGGCTGGAGTCCCTCCCGGTGGGCACTACGGACTGGCACGCCCTCAACATGTGGGACAGCCTGTGCCGCTGGTGTGTGCCGGTCTTCGTCATGTGCAGCGGCATGTTTCTGCTGGACCCCCAAAAGGCGCTCTCCTGGCCCTCCCTCTTCCTCCGCTACATCCTGCGGATGGTCACGGCCCTGCTCTTCTGGGGCGCCGCTTACCGCCTGCTCTATGAGCTTGCCGCCGGGACTCTGAGCCCCGCCAGTCTGCCCCGCGTCCTCTATGCGGTGATCCTGGGGAACACCGAGACCCACCTGTGGTATCTCACCATGACGATCGGCCTCTATCTCCTCACCCCTCTGCTGCGCGCCTTTGTCCGCGGGGCCAAGCGGAGCGATTTCCACTGGTTCTTTCTGGTGTACGCCCTCTTCATGCTGGTCATCCCCCTTTTCCTCCGTCTCCGTGGGAGCCAGACCGTCGCCCTCTATGCCAACCGGCTCTATCTCAATTTTACCCTGGGCTTTCCGCCCCTGGCCTTTGTGGGGTATTATCTGGCGGGCTACTATCTGAAGACCTATACCCTGGGCCGCCTGGCCGAGGGGCTCATCTACGTGCTGGGCATCGCCGGAGGGGCCTTTACCGTGCTGGGCACCTCCCTCCTCTCCCGGCGCGCCGGCGCTCTGGACGTCACGCTTTACAGCTATCTCACGCCCAACGTCTGCGCCATGGCGGTGGCCGTCTTTGTCCTCTTCCGGTATGTGCTGGGCCTGAGCGACGAGCGCTCCCGCAGGCAGCGGGCCGGCCGGCTGGCCGGATGCGGCTTCGGCGTCTATCTCTCCCATGTGATCTTTCTGGTGCTGCTGCGCCATTTTGGGCTGGCCACGCCGCCCATCCCCACGGCGGTCGCCGTTCCCCTCCTCACCCTGGTCATCTTTCTCCCCAGCTTCCTGCTCTCCTGGCTCATCCACAAAATCCCTGTGGTGGGGCGATATCTCACCTGACCCAATCTCCGGACAAAGGAGCTCCGCCCATGCTCTTCTCCAGCTCCATCTTTCTCTTCGCCTTTCTCCCGGCGGTGCTCCTGGGCTACTATGTGGTCTTTCGGGGCATGCGCCGGGCACAAAACCTACTCCTGCTGGCGGCCTCCCTCTTCTTCTACGCCTGGGGGGAGCCCTGGTTTGTGCTGGTCATGATGGGTTCCATCCTGGCAAACTACTGCTTCGGCCTCTGGGTGCATGCCTGGAGGCGGCGGGGCAGGCGGCCCGCGCTGCCTGTGACCGCCGCCGTGGTATGCAACCTGGGGCTCCTTTTTGTGTTCAAATACCTCACCTTCACCCTGGAAAACCTGAACCTAGCGGGGCTCAACACCCCTGTTCCGGTGATCGGCCTGCCCATCGGCATCTCCTTCTTCACCTTCCAGGCCCTGAGCTATGTCCTTGACGTGGCCATGGGGACGGCGCAGGTCCAGCGCAACCCCCTCTGGCTGGGTCTCTACATCTCCCTCTTTCCCCAGCTCATCGCCGGGCCCATCGTCAAGTACTCCACCGTAGCCGACGAGATCGAGGGCCGCCGGGAGACCTGGGCGGACTTCTCCTCCGGCTGCTGCCGCTTCATTGTGGGCCTGGGGAAAAAGGTGCTCCTCTCCAACCAATTGGCCGTGGTGGCCGACGCCGCCTGGGACACGCCGATCGGGGACCTCTCGGCCGCCCTTGCCTGGCTGGGGGCCCTGTGCTATACCCTGCAGATCTACTATGACTTCTCCGGCTACTCCGATATGGCCATCGGCCTGGGCAAGCTGTTCGGTTTCCATTTTTTAGATAATTTTAACTACCCCTATCTCTCCCGTTCGGTGACGGAGTTCTGGCGGCGGTGGCACATCTCCCTGTCCACCTGGTTCCGGGACTATGTGTACATCCCCCTGGGCGGAAGCCGGAAGGGCCCGTGGCGGACCTACCGGAATCTCTTCGTTGTGTGGCTGCTCACCGGCGTATGGCACGGGGCCAACTGGACGTTTCTTTGCTGGGGCCTCTTCTATTTTCTGCTGCTGTGCCTGGAAAAGCTGGGGGCCTCCGGCCGCCCTATCCCCGCCCCCGCAGGCTGGGCCTGGACCTTCCTCATGGTCAACTTCGGCTGGGTCCTCTTCCGGGCCCCCTCTCTCCCCGCGGCCCTGGACTATCTGGGCGCCATGTTCTCGCCGGTCCGCGGTGCCGACCTCCAGGCTTGTTATTACTGGGAGCAATATGCTGCCGTGATTCTACCCTCGATTCTCTTTTCCTTCCCTCTGGGCCGGTGGCTCACGGAAAAGGTGGAGGTCTATCTGGGCCGATACGCCCCCCACGTGTTTTCCCTGTGGGACATGGTGTACGGCGTCTCCCTGCTGTTCCTCTTCCTGGCCTCATCAGCCTTTCTGGTCAAGGGGACCTATAACCCCTTTATTTATTTCAACTTTTAGACCGCGGAAAGGAGGGCCTCCTCTTGGTCAAACCACATACCAATCTGGGCGCCCTGCTCTTTCTGGGGGCGCTGGCGGCGGGCACGCTTCTGCTGGTCACCGGACTTGCCGACACGTCCCCCACCCGCCAGGGCGTGCGCCTTCCCCAGCGCGGCGAAGCCTCCTTTGTCGCCCATGCTCGCATGGGCGACGGCTGGGGCGGTCCCAGCCAGAAGGGCAAGGCCCGGGAGACGGCGCGGGCACCCCTGGGCGAACGGATACAGTCGTTCATCGGCTCCGCCGAGGCCACAGCCAACAGCGCCCTGGATCAGGACCACTTCTTTATCCAGCTCTACGGCGAGGTCCAGAAGCTCTCCGGCCGGACCGTGGTGGAGGACGCCGACCCCCGTTACTCGGTGGTAAAGCTCACCGACGGCACCCTCACCTTCGTAAACGACCAAGCGCTGGATGTCTCCGGACATGGCCGTTCCGTGGTCCGGCTCTCCCGCGCCCTGGAGAAGCGGGACATCCCCCTTCTCTATGTCCAGGCCCCCCAGAAGCTCCAGAGCGGCGACCCCCGCCTGCCGGATGGGGTGTCGGACTACGGCAACGACTATGCCGACCAGATCCTCGCCGTGCTGGAGGAACAGGGCGTGGCGGCGCTGGACCTGCGGGAGACCCTGGCCGCCTGCGGCCGGGACTGGTCTTCCCTCTTTTTCCGCACCGACCACCACTGGACCCCGGAGGCCGGCTTTCTCGCCTGCCAGACCATCGCGGAGACCCTGCGCCGGGATTACGGCTTCACGATCCCCGGGAAATACACCGATGAGCGCTTTTTCACCCGCACCTTTTATTCGGACTACTTCCTGGGCAGCCAGGGCAAGCGGGTGGGCTCCCTCTACGCCGGAGTGGACGACATAGAGCTCTGGGTCCCCACCTTTCATACCAATTTCACCTATTCCATCCCCATCTATGATATGGAGCGCACCGGCCCCTTTGAGGAATCCCTCCTCTTCCCGGAGCGGGTGGAGGAGCGGGACTATTTCGGAGGCAATCCATATACCCTCTACGCTGGTGGGGATTACCCCATGGGGCGCATCTACAACGAGGTACATCCGGAGGGAAAACGCATCCTTCTGCTGCGGGACTCCTATGCCTGCGCCCTCACCCCCTTCCTGGCCCTGAGCTGCGGAGAGCTCATCACCATAGACCTGCGGTACTTCCATGACGACCTGCTCTCCTACGTGGACTGGCTGGAGCCGGACGTGGTGCTGGTGATGTACACCGCGGGCAGCCTGGCCCTGGACCCCCTCTTCGATTTCTTCCCCGCGGGCGACTTCTGTCTGGACACCTATCAAAGTGCGCCGCCCATCGCCCAAAAACCGGAACTGTGAGGTAATTGCCTATGTCCTCCGCCCTGCCCGACGCCCGCCGCCTGGACTACCACTATATCGCCATGCAGACGGGCTTCTGGGCCATGTTTGCCGCCGTCTGCGCCTATCAGGCCGCGCTGCTCACGGCGCGGGGATTCACCAACGGCGAGGCGGGAATGCTCATCGCTGTACGGTGTCTGGCCGGCATCGTGTGCCAGCCGGCGCTGGGAAGCTTTGCCGACAGGCATCCCGGCATCCCGCTGCGGCGCATCGTCAGCCTGTCCCTGGTCCTCAGTCTGGCGGCCAGTCTGGTGTTCCTGCTCTTCCCCATGGGCATGGCGGGCACCATCGCCGTCCTGGTGGTCATGGGTGGCTTTGAGATCTCCTCCTATCCCCTGATGGACGCCATGGCCATCCAGTTCATCAGCTTGGGCGTCCCGATCCGGTACAGTCTGGGCCGGGGCATCGGCTCCTTTTCCTATGCGGTGGTCTGCATTTTCCTGGGGCTCCAGGTTACCCGCTTCGGGGTGGAGTCCACCCTTATCACCCACGCCCTGCTGGTGGCCCTGGAGATCGCCCTGGTCGCCACCTATCCCCCCTGCCCCGCGGGACCCAAGGTTGCCCATGAGGCGCGGAAGCCCCACTCCGTGTTCTGGCTGCTGCGGCAGAATCCCGCCTTCACCGTCATGCTGCTGGCCATTCTTCTGGGCATCACCGGCTGCCTGCCCATGTCCAATTTCCTGGTCAACGTGGTGGTGAGCCGCGGGGGCACGGAGGGAAGTCTGGGCGCCGTGCTCTTTCTTATGGCGGCCTTCGAACTGCCCACCGCCTTTCTTTTTCAGCGCCTCTATCGGAGGCTGGGCGGCGGTCGTCTCCTGCTGGTGAGTATTCTCTTCTGCTTTGGAAAGGCTCTGGCCCTCTTCCTCGCCCCCGACCTCTTCTGGGTGTTTCTCGCCCAGCCCCTTCAAATGCTGGGCTATGGTCTCTTCACCCCCACCTCGGTCTACTATGTCAATGAGTCCGTCCCCGAGGAGGACCGGATAAAGGGGCAGACGGTGATGATGGTTGCCTCCAACGGCCTGGGCGGCGTCCTCGGAAGTCTCCTGGCCGGGAGGGCCCTGGACCTGGGCGGCGCCAATCTGATGCTGGCGTGCTGTATGGTCTGCTGTATCCTAGCCGCAGGGCTGGCCCTGGCCTCTCTCCGCATGAGCCGGGGAACGGTGCCGGTCCGCTGAAGCCGGCACCAGACGTGAAAAGCCGCCCCCGGAGCCTGCGTCGGCTCCGGGGGCGGCTTTTTCCACTTTTCGGGGATCAGCCCACCACGACCAGGCGGACCTTGCCGCCTTCGTCGGGGGATTTGTCATAGTAAACGGTCAGTGTACCGGAATAGGCCCGGGCCAGGTTGAGGGCATTCTTATAGTCCTCGTCCGAGGCCTTCTCCCCCACGGCAAACCATGTCTCGGTGGCCTTATTGTAGCACTGGACATTGTCGGCGATGGGCAGGACCATGCTGGGCAGCGTCAGGGTCATCTCGTCCATATCAAAGGCGTCACTGCGGACGTTGTCCACGGATTTCAGCTCCACGGCGGTCCCCAGCGTCCGGGTCCCATCTTTCCGCTTGGGCCCTTCCACGACCCCATAGGGCTTTCCGTCCCGGTAGTTCGTGTAGGTGAGCAGATCGGCGGCGGGGCTCGGGTTCTCCGCATTTTCGATCCCCACATGGGTGGTGGTGCTCCAGCCCGTGACCGTATCGGGATTCTCCAGATCGCCGTAGATGGGCTTCCTGGTGGTCTCGACCTTGAGCATACCATAGGTGTAGCAGTCTCCGGTGGCGTCATTGAGCACCACGATGTCGGCGTTGCCCGCGTAGTCCGTGTGGACATAGGTGATCTGTCCGGCGGGGACGGTGGCGCGGGTGATGTCCTCCAGTTCGATCTCCACCAGGGGGCTGGTGTTCACCTGCTCGTAAAGCTTTACGTTATCGGAGAGCTTTACCGAACCCATGGTCCGTTTCTGCACATCCAGGGCGGATTTGGAGCCGCCTCCGGTGAGCTTGGTGAGGCTCAGGCGCCCCTTCTGCGTGGAGGAAACGCTGACCAGTTGTCCCAGCATATCGTCCGCCCGCGTCCCGGTGTAGGCGGTGCCGCCCGTCAGGGTGAGGGGCTTGCCGTTCTCATCCAGAAGATTGAGAGTGGTGATGGTGGCGTTGCCGGAGGAGTCGATGCTCTCCACGGTGCCCACGGTGGTGGACTTGGCCGCGGAAGTCTCCACCGCACCGGCCACCATGCCGTTGTAGGCCAGCAGAAGGGTGAGCTTATCCCCGGGCTCAAAGGAGCGCAGGTCGGATGCCGCGCCGGGCAGCACGGTGAAATCATGCCCCATCACCGTAATGGTGGCCGGCGTATCCCGGTTGGGGTAGACGTTCTCATAGATACCGGTGATGCGCAGGTCGGAGACGTACATCACGTTGTTGGCCGCGTCGAAGGTCGTCACGTCGTACTGGCGGATATCCTCCGTGGTGGCCGGGATCCCGTTTTTATAGACGGCATAGGACTCGTTTCCGGAATAGTTGGGCTTATTCTTCACCACCGTGGTGGAGTTGTCCGTCCTTCCGGCCGCGGTGCGCACAAAGATATATTCCAGCTCTCCTGCGGCGGAGTACTGCAACACCGCCTGGGTCCCGGCGGCCAGGCCGCTGAGGTACACCTTGTCGTACGTGGTAGCCTTGCCGTCCTGCCACACCTCGGTCTTTTCCGGCTCATCGATGTCCACGGTGCCCCCGCCGGAGACCTTCATGCTGTCGTAGGCCATAGAGAGGATGCCCACCACCTGCTGGGTGCCGTTTTCGGAGGGCTGGACGGCCACGATCTTCTCGTCCTTATCCAGCATCAGCTTGGCCCGGCGGCCCACCAGGTCGTCGGAGAAGGGGGCGTGGTCGGTCTTATACACCTTATCCTCGGACACCTTCACACCGGCGGAGCCGTCGGGAGCGATCGCCGCCACATCAAAGACGATGGTCTCATCGGTGATGGTGCATGCCAGATTGGTGAGGTATTCCTTATCGCTGCCCTTGGTATCGATGAACAGCAGGTTTTCCATCAGGAGGGCGGTCTGGCCCCGGGTGATGGTATCCCCGGCCGCCAGCCTCACCCCGTCGGAGAGCGCCAGCTCATCGGCCTTGGCCAGATAGCCGCTGGGCCACACCATTCCCACATCGCTGTCCCCATAGCCCAGGATGCGCACCAGAATGGTGATGGCCTCCGCATAGGTGATGGCCCGGTCCGGATTGAAATTGCCGTAGGCGTCTCCCCGGATGATGCCCGGAGTGGTGGAGGCGTTCTCCCCGGAGCCGCTGGTGGTGCTCTGGGTGGCCACGGCGATATAACCCCTGGCCCAGTGGGTGGCCGGGACGTCCTTGAAGATGGTGCGGTTCATCTGGGCCGGCACCTGGTCGCCGTTGCCCATGAGCTCCACTGCCATCTTGCAGAATTCCGCCCGGGTGAGGGTGCGCTCCGGCGTAAAGGCGGTGCCGCCGGTACCGTTGACGATACCCAGGAGCCGCAGGGTCTCAGCGGCCCCCGCCACCTCGGGGTCGGCGATGTCGGTAAAGGTGGTGGAAGCTGTGGACGCGGTGTCCGCCGCTGTGGGCAGGACCAGCATACCGCACAGGACGGCGCAGGTGAGCAGCAGCGACAAAACTCGTTTTGTTCTCATATCTTTTCTCTCCTTGCAGTGTGGAGTTGCACCCTTATTCCGCCCGCAGGGCCACCACGGGCTGAAGGCCGCTGGCCTTGATGGCGGGGTACATGCCGAAGATGATGCCCAGCGCCACGGAAATGGCCGCAGCGGCCACGGTGATGGCCGCGCTGGGGATGAGTATGGTGCCGAAGGACAGCTTTCCCACGATCAGCGTGCCGATATAGCCCACGCCGATGCCGAAGATGCCGCCGATGCCGCAGATCATAGCGGCCTCAATGAGAAACTGGACCACGATGCTCTTCCGCTCGGCGCCGATGGCCTTGCGGATACCGATCTCTCTGGTCCGCTCGGTGACGGTGACCAGCATGATATTCATGATGCCGATGCCGCCCACCAGCAGGGAGATGGCCGCGATGCCGCCCAGGAACCGCTGCTGCATGGCGTTGGCCTCGTTGGATTCGTTCTGCCAGGTATCCTCGGAGTAGACGCTGTAGCTCCCGGAGTTTGTGTTGATGATTCCGGAGAGGAAGCCGTTGAGGCTGGTGGTGACCTCCTTGATGGCGTCGGAGTTCTTGACCTTGACCACATACTCCTCGATGGGCTGGTTGTCGTTGAAGAGCCGGGTCATGGTGCTGGGCAGGAGGATCATGCGGTCCAGCCGCTTGATGGATTCGCTCATCCACTGGGCGTCCTGCGAGGTGCCCAGATCGGTGCCGGAGCCCTTGCTCTTATAGACGCCCACCACCCGGAAGGGGGTGCCGTTGATAGAGATGGTCTTGTCCACGGGGTCGGCAAAGGAGAACAGATACTCCGCCGTGGCCGCGCCCAGGACACAGACCTGATTGGAATTCTCCACATCCAGATAGGACAGATCCCGCCCGTTGGAGATCACATAATCGTTGCAGAGGCCGAACTTGTCATTGCCCAGATAAATCTGGGGATAGTCATTGCTGCTGTCATAGCTGATCATCACACCTCCGCCGCCATAGGATCGATTGGAGTTCCGGCTGAGGGTCTTGGACTCATACTTGATGGTGGGGCTGGACCAGATATATCCGTTGGGGGAAACGCCCACCACGCCGTCGAGCTGGAGGCAGTAGTCGTAGAGCGCCTGCCCCACATCCACGCTGCTGGAATTGCCCCAGGTATAGGCGGAGACATTGATTTTGTTACTGCCCATACTCTCATAATAGGCCTTCATGGCCATATTCTGCCCCTGCGCGTAGGAGACCAGGATGATAACGGCGGCCAGGCCGATGATGATTCCCAGCATGGTCAGGGCGGAACGACCTTTGTTGGACGATATGGATTTGGCCGCCATCTTGATGGCTTGGGTCAGGTTCACAGGCCCACCTCCTCTCGTGTGCCGTCGCCCACGATGCGACCGTCAGAGATCCGGACGATCCGCTCGGCGGTGGCGGCGATGCCGTTGTCATGGGTGATGAGGATGACGGTGGTGCCGTCCTCATGGAGATTGTGCAGGATCTCCAGCACGTGCCTGCCGGTCTTGGAGTCCAGGGCGCCGGTGGGCTCGTCGGCCATGATGATTGGGGGATGGGTGGCAATGGCCCGTGCGATGGCCACCCGCTGCTGCTGTCCGCCGGACATCTCCGCGGGCTTGTGCTGCCAGCGGTCCTCCATGGACACCTTTTCCAGGGCCTCCATCACCATGTCCTCCCGCTTGCCCAGAGGCACGCCCTGGTAGATGAGAGGGAGCTCCACGTTCTCATAGGCGCTCAGGGCCGGGATCAAATTGTATCCCTGGAAGATGAAGCCGATCTCCTTGTTCCGGATGTGGGCCAGCTCCCGGTCCGTCCGCTCGGTGATGTCGGTGCCGTCCAGCCAGTAGTCCCCATAGGTAGGGATGTCCAGACAGCCCAGGATGTTCATCAGCGTGGACTTGCCGGAGCCGGACTGGCCGATGATGGCCACGAACTCCCCCCGGTCGATGGTGAGCGTCACGCCGTCCAGGGCCCGGACCTCGCTCTCCTTGCCCTCATTATAAATCTTATACAGGTTTCTGATGTCTATGAGCATGGCGCTACCTCAGCCCCAGGCCTGTTCGACATAGTAGTTCACGAAGACCTCTTCGTCTCCCTGGAGACCTTCCTTGATCTCCACATTATAGTTGTCGGAAAGGCCGGTGACCACGGGCACGGGGTAGTAGCCCTCCTCCTCGCTGGGATAGGTGGGCGTCTGCCCGGGCTCCGTGGCGGGGATGTCGATTTCCACAGCGTTGTCCGGGCGGGCGTCGGCATGGATGAACACTACGGAGGAGGTGTTGCCGTCGGTATCGCTGACGTACTTCACCGACTGCATGGGCACTACGATGCAGTCGTCGGACTGACTGGCCACAAAGGAGTAGTCCAGCCACATACCGGCCAGCAGGGTGCCGCCGAAGTTGTCCACCTCCAGGGTCACGGGATAGCTGGTCATGCCGTTGGAGCTGTTCTCCCCCACGCTCATGTTGATACTGGTGACCGTGCCCATAAAGCTGTTCCCGTTGTAGTCGGTGAGCTCCACCGCCATGCCGGGACTGACAAAGGAGATGTTCCGGTCGTCCACGGTGATCTCCACCACCATGGTGGTGGTATTGGAAATGGTGATGACGGTCTCTCCGCTCTTGACCTCCGCGCCCTCGGTGAGGGTGCAGGTAGTGACCATGCCGTCGATGGGCGCAGTGGCGTTGAAGTTGCTCAGTGCCTTCTGGGCCTCGGTGAGCTTCTCCATGGCGTCGTCGATCTCCTTCTGCTTGGCACGCATGTCGGAGTCGATGGTGTCGGAACCCATCACCAGCAGGACGTCCCCGGCGTTCACATTGGCGTACCGCAGCAGATTGTCGGTCAGCAGGGGGCCTTCGGACTCGGTAACGATCTTCCGCGTCTCATAGTACTCGGTCTCGCCGTTTGCATAGGGATAGATGGCGCTTCCGTCGGCGGCGGCGAGGGTGGCTGTGGCGGTCATCCCCTGGGTCAGGGTGCTGGGATTGTCAAATGCGATGACGACCTCAAAGTAGACCGAGCCCTCGGGGGATATGTAACTGACCTTGTTGATCTTCTCCACCGTGCCGTTGAAGCTGTCCATCACGGCGGGAATGGAGACGCTGACGCTCTGCCCCACCGCAATGTCGTTTTCATAGGCATAGCTGAAATAGAGGGAGAGCTTGAGCTTTTTGTCGTTGACCAGTGTGGCCACCGCGGCGCCGTCCGCAACGTCGTCGCCCACCTGGAACTCGCTGATCTCCACCAGTTTGCCGGCAAAGGGGGCCCGGACGGTGAGGTTGTTGGCCTTCTTCACCAGATCGTTCATGTCCTTCTGGAGATTGTCCACCTTCTCCTGGGCAGCGGTGACCTCGTCCTCGGCGTCCTGGCTGCGGATGGTATAGAGAGGCTGCCCCGCAGTGACCGTATCGCCGGCGGTGACGTAGACCTCCTGTACGGTGCCGCCCTGGGTCAGCGTGATGGCGGCGGATTCCTTGGCTTTGGCGTTGCCGCTGCCCTGTACGGTGCTCTGGATCGAGGAGATCTGGGCCACGGCGGTCTGGATCTGGCTCTCCACCGCGTCCTTCTTGGTGAGAAAACGGTACAGGAAAACCCCGCCCACCGCCAGCGCCGCCAAGACGACCAGGGTGATGATGGTATTTCGGGCCTTTTTCCGGTTTCGCTTCTTCTGTCCGCTGGACTTCTTGGGTGTTTCGGGCGGCGCGGGGGTCTCTACGGACGTCGCCTTCTGCTCTGTCATTTCAGCCATGTTGTATTCCCTCCTGAATTGCTGCGCATACTTATGCTATTGTACCACGCTCCTCCGGAAGCGTAATTACAAAGCAATGACAATTTCTTAAGGTTCTCTTAAGAGTTCTGTATGACGTGTCATTCATTAGACGATGCTCGACCCCGAAAAGTTACAGCATACGAAAGAAAAATTTGTTTGCCGCCGCGCCGGGCGCAATTCTCCGCACACAGGCTTGAAAACATACTATTCCTGTGGTATTATAGGAACACAGTTTGGTATACTTTTAAGAATGAGGATGATTGCATGAAAATTTCCACCAAGGGCCGCTACGCCCTGCGGCTGATGCTGGACCTGGCCCTGGCCTCTCCCGGGGAGCCGGTCCCCCTTCGGGACGTGGCCCAGCGGCAGGAGATTTCCGATAAATACCTGGAGCAGATCGTCACCCCCCTCTCCCGCGCCGGCCTGGTGCGCAGCGTCCGGGGCGCCGGCGGCGGCTATCTGCTGACCCGCGCCCCGTCCGCGTACACCGTGGGGGAGATCCTGCGGCCTCTGGAGGGGAGCCTTGCACCGGTGAGCTGTGTGGACGGCAGCGAGTGCTGCGGCCGCGCCGTCCAATGCGTCACGCTGGAGGTCTGGCAGGAGATCCAAAAGGCGGTGTCCGGCGTAGTGGACCATATCACACTGGCGGATCTGGTGGAACGCCACCGCCAGAAATCCCTTCTTCTGATGGATCAGGCCCGGTCGTAATTCAATTCAGCCTGCCGGGGGGAGCGGCTGCTCCCCCGTTTTTTTCCTCTTCACCTCTTGACAAGTTGTGGGGCACGGCTTATAATTCATAATCATAGTAATTCTATATGAATTAAGTAATTTATGTTCCTGAAAGGAGCTGTCAGTATGTCCCGTTTTCTCTATGCCGATCACGCCGCTACCACCGCGCTCTCTCCCAGGGCGCTGGAGGCCATGATGCCCTATTTTCGGGACACCTATGGGAATCCCTCCAGCCTCTATGCATTCGGCCAGCAGGCCAAGTCCGATCTGGATGCCGCGCGGGCAGAGGTCGCCCGGTGCCTGAACGCAAAGCCCGAGGAGATCTTCTTCACCTCCGGCGGGACGGAGAGCGACAACTGGGCCCTCAAGGCCGTGGCCGAGCTCCGGGGCGGCAAGGGCAGGCACATCATCACCTCCGCCATTGAGCATCACGCCATCCTGCACACCCTGGAGCACCTGGAAAAGGCCCAGGGCTTTTCGGTCACCTACCTGCCGGTGGATTCCCTGGGCCGTGTGGACCCTCAGGCGGTAAAGGCGGCCATCCGCCCCGACACCATCCTCATCACCGTCATGGCCGCCAATAACGAGATCGGCACCATCGAGCCCATCGCCGAGATCGCCGCCATCGCCCGGGAGGCTGGTGTGCTCTTCCACACCGACGCCGTTCAGGCGGTCGGACACATTCCCGTGGACGTATCCGCCTGGAACTGTGATATGCTCTCGCTCTCCGGCCATAAATTCCACGGCCCCAGGGGCGTGGGCGCGCTGTATGTCCGCAGGGGCCTGCGCCTGCCGCCCCTCATCCACGGCGGCGGGCAGGAGAAGGGCCGCCGCTCCGGCACGGAAAATGTGGCCGGCGCCGTGGGCCTAGCCGCTGCGCTGAGAGAGGCGGTGGACGGGCTGGAGGCCCGCTCCGTCCGGCTCGCCGCCCGGCGGGACCGGCTGATCGAGGGCCTCACCCGGCTGCCCTGCTCCCGCCTCACCGGCGATCCGGTGTACCGCCTGCCCGGCACCGCGTCCTTTGTCTTTGAGGGCGTGGAAGGTGAGGCGCTCCTCCTCCACCTGGACGCCAAGGGCATCTGCGCCTCCTCCGGCTCGGCCTGTTCCTCCGCCTCCCTGGACCCCTCCCATGTCCTGCTGGCCATCGGCCTGCCCCATGAGGTGGCCCACGGCTCCCTGCGCCTCTCCCTGGACGAGGAGAACACCGACGAGGACGTGGACTACCTCCTCCAGGCGGTCCCCGAGGTGGTGGAGTACCTCCGGAACATGTCCCCCGTGTGGGACAAGGCCCAGCAGAAGCCCGTCTGGAACCTGTAAACGACGAAAGGAGAATTTCTTATGCTTTATACAGAAAAGGTCATGGACCACTTTGAACATCCCCGCAATGTGGGAGAAATCGAACATGCCGACGGGGTGGGTCAGGTAGGCAACCCCAAGTGCGGCGACATCATGAAGATGTATCTGAAGATCGATGACGGCGTCATTACCGATGTAAAGTTCAAGACCTTCGGCTGCGGCTCTGCCATCGCCACCTCCTCCATGGCCACCGAGCTCATCAAGGGCAAGCGGGTGGAGGAGGCCTTGGGCCTCACCAACGCCGCCGTGGCCGAGGCGCTGGACGGCCTGCCCGCCTACAAGATGCACTGCTCCGTGCTGGCCGAGGAGGCCATCAAGGCGGCTCTCGCCGACTACTATCAAAAGCAGGGGCTGGAGGTGCCGGAGGCCTGTAAGCTGGCCTGCGAGGACGGCGAAGGCTGCTGTTGTCACTGAGGCCCGACCCCGCCCTTTTCTCCTTGACACTTTCCCCCGTATGACATACAATAATTTGTACGTGAATTTTCTTCTTTGCTGGTGTAAAATTCCCGCGGGCGCGCTCTGCGCTCCGTTCCGGCACCTTTCAGAGAGAGAAATAAGGGGGAACGGCCCTGTGATCGAACTCAAACACCTGTCCAAAACCTTCTCCACCGGCGAGGGTGAGTTTCACGCCCTGGAGGATGTGAGCCTCACCGTCCAGACCGGGGACATCTTCGGCATCGTGGGCATGAGCGGCGCCGGCAAATCCACGCTGGTCCGGTGCATCAACCTGCTGGAGAAGCCCACCTCCGGCCATGTGATCATCGACGGCCAGGACATGACCGCCCTGTCCGCCCGGGCGCTTCTGGAGATGCGCCGGTCCATCAGCATGATCTTCCAGCAGTTCAATCTGCTCATGCAGCGCACCTGCCTCAAAAACATCTGCTTCCCCATGGAGATCGCCGGTGTCCCCGCGGCCGAAGCCAAAAAGCGGGCGCTGGAACTCCTGGACGTGGTGGGACTTCCCGACAAGGCGGACGCCTATCCCGCCCAGCTCTCCGGCGGCCAGAAGCAGCGCATCGCCATCGCCCGCGCCCTGGCCTCCGACCCCAAGGTCCTGCTGTGCGACGAGGCTACCTCCGCCCTGGACCCCACCACCACCCGCTCCATCCTGCGCCTCATCCAGGACATCAACAAGCGCCTGGGTATCACCGTCATCATCATCACCCACGAGATGGCCGTGGTGGAGGAGATCTGTACCCACGTGGCCATTCTGGACCACGGACATATGGTGGAGACCGGCACGGTGGAGGACATCTTCTCCAATCCCAAGACCGAGGCCGGGCGAAGGCTGGTCTATCCCGAAGGGGCCCACATCGATCAGTTTCCCGCGTCGGGCGTGGTCCGTGTGGCCTTCAACGGCGGCTCCTCCTACGAGCCGCTCATCGCCTCCCTGGCCATCGACTGCGGTGTGAAGGTGAATATTCTGGGAGCCGACACCCGCAACGTGGGCGGCAAGGCCTTCGGCACCATGCTGCTGGGCCTGCCCGCAGACAAGGGCGAGGCCGCCAGGGCCATGAGCTATCTCATGGCGCAGAAAGACGTGACTGTGGAGGAGGTGCCGGACTACCATGCATGAGCTGCTCAACAACCCCGAGGTCCAGCGCCTTCTGGCGCCGGACACCGGGCTGCTCTTCGCCGTCTGGGAGACCATGTATATGACGGTGGTCTCCACCCTGTTCGCCTATGTCATCGGCCTGCCCCTGGGTGTGCTGATGGTGGCCGGCGAGGAGGGCGGCGTCATGCCCCTGCCCCGCCCGGTGATGACCGTCCTCAATTTCATCATCAACATCCTGCGCTCGGTCCCCTTCCTCATCCTGATGGTCCTGGTCATTCCCCTCTCCCGGCTGATCATCGGCACCAGCATCGGCACCGTGGCCACCATCATCCCCCTCATCGTGGCCGCCTTCCCCTTCGTGGCCCGGCTGGTGGAGGCCTCCATTCGCGAGGTGGACAAGGGTGTGGTGGAGGCCGCCCAATCCATGGGCTGTTCCCCCTTCCAGATCATTTCCAAGGTGATGATCCCGGAGAGCCGTCCTTCCCTCATTTCCGGCTTTACCACCGCCTTCATCACCATCCTCAGTTACGGCGCCATGGCCGGCGCCATCGGCGGCGGCGGTCTGGGCTCCATGGCCCTCAACCTGGGCTACCAGCGGCGCATGTATATCGTTCTCTATGTGGCGGTCATCGTCCTGGTGGTGCTGGTGCAGATCTTCCAGTCCGTGGGCACCCGCATGGCGGTCCGTCTGGACAAGCGCATCACGCCCAAGGGGAAAAAGCGCGGACTCAAGGAGGCCGGGAAAAAGATCAAAAATGACCGGCACATCCCCGGCGCGATGTAAAGGAATTGGCGGGTCTGACAAAGTCCTCGCTTTGTCAGACCCGCCTTTTTGATCAAACGCACCATTGACAGAGCCGCTTCTCCGGGGTAAACTAAGTGCAACCCGGAGACAATGGAATATCGCTGACAAAGGCAATGAAGAGAAGAGTACGTGCGGAGATACGTCACAGAGAGCCCCGGCTGGTGGGAAGGGGTATGGAAGGCCGCGCTGAACATGGTCTCGGAGCCGCGCACCGAGTGTACCGGCGTACATAAGGCTGCGACGGGGGCGCCCGTCATAGCGCAGGCGTATCGGATCCTCCTGTACGCTCCAAGGCCCCGGCCGTGAGGTCCGGGCGAAACAAGGTGGTACCACGAAGCGAAATGCTCTCGTCCTTGATGCAGTGGCATCGAGGGCGTTTTTTTGTCCCTTGCCGGCGATATACCCTGGTTCTCATGGTTCAAAATGTATCATAAGAATAGGAGAATGAAACATGAAAAAGCTCGTCTCTCTGCTCCTCACCGGCGCTCTGGCCTGCGGCCTGTTGGCCGGCTGCGGCGGCAACGCCGCCAGTACGCCCGCCCCTGCCGACACCACCGCACCCGTGGACACCACTGCTCCCGCCGAGACCAATCCCCTGGATGGCACCGTGCTGAAGGTGGGCGCCACCCCCGCCCCCCACGCCGAGATTCTGGAAGTGGTGAAAGACCTGCTGGCGCAGCAGGGCATTACCCTGGAGATCGTGGAGTTCAACGACTATATCCAGCCCAACCTGGCCGTGGAGGACGGCTCCCTGGACGCCAACTACTTCCAGCACATCACCTACATGAATGAGTTCAACGAGAGCGACGGCACCCACCTGGTGAGCGCGGCCGAGATCCACTATGAGCCCTTCGGACTCTACGCGGGTAAGACCTCCTCCATCGCCGACCTGGCCGACGGCGCCCAGATCGCCGTGCCCAACGACACCACCAACGAGGCCCGCGCCCTGCTGCTGCTGGAGCAGGAGGGGCTCATCACCCTCAAGGAGGGCGCCGGCATCACCGCCACCAAGGCCGACATCGCGGAGAACCCCAAGAACCTGGACATCGTTGAGCTGGAAGCCAGTCAGCTCCCCGTGCGCCTGGCCGACGTGGACATGGCCGTCATCAACGGCAACTACGCCATCGACGCCGGCCTGAAGGTCTCCGACGCCGTGGCCATCGAGGCCGCCGACGGTGAAGCCGCCTCCGCCTATGTCAATGTGCTCGCCGTCGAGGAGGGCCGTGAGAATGATCCCGCCATCCAGGCCCTGGCTGCGGCCATGACCAGCCAGGAGGTCAAGGACTTCATTAATGACACCTATGACGGCGCCGTGGTCGCCGTATTCTGATCAAATCCCCATGGGAGGACCCGCCCGCCCTGCGGACGGGTTTTCCCAACGCCAAAAATCATACTAAATTGGAGGGAATACTATGAAAATCGCCCCTGTGCTCACCGATCTGATCGGCAACACCCCCCTGCTTGCCCTGGACCGTTACGCCCCCGGCGCCCACATCCTGGCCAAGCTGGAGTCCTTCAATCCCCTCTCCTCCGCCAAGGACCGGGCGGCCCTCTATATGATCCGTGACGCCGAGGCCAGAGGCCTTCTGAAGCCGGACACCGTCATCGTGGAGCCCACCAGCGGGAACACCGGCGTAGGTCTTTCCTACATTGCGGCCATTCGGGGCTACCGCATCATCCTCACCATGCCGGAAACCATGAGCCTGGAGCGGCGGAACCTCTTGGCCGCCCTGGGGGCTGAGCTGGTGCTCACCCCCGGCGCCGAGGGCATGAAGGGCGCCATCGCCAAGGCGAACGAACTGCTCACCACCCTGCCGTCGGCCTGGATGCCCGGCCAGTTTGACAACCCCGCCAACGCCGCCGCCCACTATGAGACCACCGGGCCCGAGATCTGGCGGGACACCGACGGGACCGTGGATATCCTGGTGGCGGGCGTGGGAACCGGCGGCACCCTCACCGGCGCAGGCCGCTTCCTGAAGGAGCAGAAGCCCGGCATCCGCCTGGTGGCGGTAGAGCCCGCCGAATCCCCCGTCCTCTCCGGCGGGAAGGCCGGCCCCCACAAGATCCAGGGCATCGGTGCCGGCTTTGTGCCCAAGGTCCTGGATCTGTCGCTGGTGGACGAGGTCCTAACCATCCCCAGCGTGGAGGCGCTGGAGGCCGGAAGGGCCCTGGTGAGGACCGAGGGGCTGCTGGTGGGCATCTCCTCCGGTGCGGCCGCCCGCGCGGCCGCGCTCCTGGCCGCACGGCCTGAGAATGCCGGAAAGACCATCGTCGTCGTCCTGCCGGACACCGGGGAGCGCTATCTCTCCACAGAGCTTTTCCGGAGAGACTCCTGACGACGGCCCGCCGGGCGGAGCACCCGCCGTCTCTCCCTGCTTTTCCAGGCCGCCTGATCCAAGCAGCATCAAACCAGAAATGAGAAATGAGCGCCGCAGAATTTTTATTCTGCGGCGCTCACGCTGTTGATTCCTATTTTACCTGAAACATGTTGGTCATATCCAGGGTGATCTCGGTGGTGTAGGGATTCAGGAGCTCGTTGAATATCTCCAAGCATCCCTCCCGATCCAACTGATAGCACCAGGATACGCCGTTGTAGCGCGCGTCTCCGTCGCCGGGCAGGGTGCCGGTGGAGACCCCGGTGCTGAAGTCCACACCCACTGCCTGGGTGGCAAACCAGGCGATATCCGTGGCCGACAGATCTGTCTTTACGTTCTGGGTGAAAATATCCACAAAGTTATTGAAGAGGCTCAGGCTGGACCAGGAGAGGACTTTTTTTGCAATGGCGGTGAGCATCTTCTGCTGAGTCTGAGTCCGGCCCACATCGGTGTAGCCGCTGCCGTCATTGTTGTGGCGAAAACGGACCACCTCCAGGGCCTGCTGGCCGTTGAGATGCTGCATCCCCTCCTTGTAGTGGATGTAGAGCTCCTGGCCGGGGGTGGAATCATCATAATCCATATCGCAGGGGACGTAGAAATCAATGCCCCCCACCGCATCCACCAGGGCCTTGAATGCCCTGATGTTCACCGTCATATAGTGGTCGATGGGGATACCTATGAGATCGGAGACCGTCTCTTTCAGCGCCTCGATCCCGCCGGAGCCATAGACGGCGTTGATCTTCGGAAAGCTGCGGTCTACCAGGGTATCTCTGGGGATGGAGACCACGCCCACCTTCTGCTCCGCCGTGTCGTAGGCCGCCACCATGATGGTGTCGGTGTTTCCGCCCCCCACGTCGGTGGCGGCCAGCAGAAAGGTATAGAAGCCCTCCTTGCGCACCAGGGGCACGGGTGTGGGGGTGGCCGCGCTTTCATCCTCCGGCGTGTCCGGATCGTCGGAAGCCGGGGCACGGGAAGGGATCGAGGCGGTCGGAGGCGCCGCCTGTTCCGGCGGGCGGACCAGGGCCTTGAACCCGCAGAAAAACACCACGATGAGGACGGAGACAGCCACGGCGGTCCGGTACAGCGCCCGGCCAAGCCGCCGCACCCCGGAGGCCTTTCGCCGTTTCTTTTTCAGTAGACGCCTCGCCAAACTCCGCTCACCCTCTCGATTATGTCAACGGATATCAGTATATCCGCTCCACGGTCGTTGGGCAAGCAAAAGTTTTATATTTCACAAAATTTTTATCTTTTTCCCCGCAGGCGGAGGATCGGGTCCATATCCTGTTCCGGCGCCGTGATCGGCTTCCGGTCTCTGACCGCCCTCAGTCCTCGATGTGGATAACGGCCACCGGGCATCCGTCGGCCGCCATCCTGACCTGCTCCTCATTCTCCCCGGTCGGCGCGCGGTATACCTCCGCCAGTCCGTCGTCCGCCATCTGAAAAACCTCCGGGCAGGTCCCGGCGCACAGCCCGCAGCTGATGCACCCATCCCGATCTATCATGACCTTCATCTCTTACTCTGCCTCCTTGTTTTAACGGCCTGTTCTGAAATCCTGGAATCATGCCCGCCGCCAGGGCGCAGCCGTCCCGGCGTTTGAGCGGGCCCGCGTTTTTCAGCCAGGCCTCAGGTTCCCGCATAGTATGGCTGTGCCGCGTTCAGGCTATTCATTTTTCCCATAAGCCGGTAAAAACAAACTCCCCCCATCCTGCGGCCCGGAGCGCAAGGAAAAGGCACGACAAAACGTCGTGCCTCACTTCTTGTTTTGTTGTTGGTTCGAGCGGCGATATGGCGCTGCTCCGCTCACAACCCGGCGCAGCGTTCGTGATTGGGAAAGGAGGAGGAGGGGAGCAGGCGGATGGCGTTTTTTTGCCATAGGCAAAAAAACGTCGGAGCAAAGTTCACTTTGCTCCGACGTGGTGCGGCTGGCGGGAGTCGAACCCGCACGCCCATACGGACACAAGCACCTCAAGCTTGCCAGTCTACCAGTTCCAGCACAGCCGCAGATCACAGCAGCTCAACAAGCTGCCTGATTATTATATTGCGTTTGGCCCTGTTTGTCAACTCAATTTTTTCTCCCGCACGCAAAAAAACAGCGAAAAAAGTGTTGACACCGGGGACATCCTATGGTAGTATATTTCTTGCGCTGAACGGCGCAAAACCACTTGCGCGAGTGGTGGAATTGGTAGACTCGCTGGCTTCAGGTGCCAGTGTTCGCAAGGACGTGCGGGTTCGACTCCCGCCTCGCGCACCACGCCGGAGCAAAGTCCGCTTTGCTCCGGCTTTTTTATGCCCGCGGCAAAAACACACGCCGTCCGTCATCTTTCGAGATTTTGTGGATTTTGTAAAAATGGGACATCCCCCTTGACTTTTAAGGGTTACGTTGTATAATAAAAGGCGACAGAAATCCAGAAATAACCTTACAACTTTATAACGTGCATTGTGCCCCTGCGCCTGGGACCCGGGCAGGCGCAGGGATGAGGGAATTTCGGTGAGACTCCGGAGCTATTCCGTATCCGTGTGTGCATGAGGCTGTTGTTCGCGGCGTGAGCCGGCCATTGGGGGGACCCCGAGAAGGTGGAGCAGCAGACGTGGGCCCCTGTGCCGGGGCCCGGAAGCATAAGCCGGTAGACCTACAGTGTTCGAGACCGCGTCCGCGTTGTGTGGGTGCGGAGATTGTCTACGGGAACAAACGGCCGTGACGAATGGAAGTACATTCGTCACGGCCGTTTTCTATTTTTCGGGCGTGGCCCGCGGCTTTCTAGGGGCCGCCGGAGCGCCGGTGCACCTTGCAAATTCAATAGAGAAAGGAGACATGCCCACAGATCAACTGCGATCCCGTTCCCAAAATATGTGTATGTGAAAGGAAGGGTAACATGCAAACGAAACTGAACCTGAGAAAAGTCCTCGCCCTGGGCGCCACCCTGGCTATGCTGGCCACCAGCGCCCTCGCCTCCTCCACCAGCTCCTGGCCCGTCTACGGCGGGAACGCCAACCACAACAGCGTGGTCAGCGGCGCGCCCACCTCGTCCCCCACAGTCGCAGAAATCAACCTGCTTAACGCGAACAGCGGCTGGGACGGCGTGGACACCGTGCCCGTGATGGAAACCGTGGACGGCGTGACCTACGCCTATGTGCTCTATGACGGACATGCGGCCGGCTCCCACCTGGCAAAATTCAATTGCGGTACGGCGATCAGCAACACTGGGAGCAGCGGCGACGCGATCTATGCCGCCGCAAAGGAATGGGACGTACAGCTTGGGAGCACCTCCGGCTTCCAGCTCTCCACCCCGGTCCTCTATGGAGGCAAAGTGTATGTGGCCACCAACGGCGGCGAGGTCTACGCCGTGGACACCAGTAACGGCGCAAAATCGCTGGTCGTTTCGGTGAGCACGGGCCAGATCAACACCCCGCTGACCATCTATGACGATTATCTCTACTTCGGCACCTGGGTCGGCAACGGCACCATCGAGGGCGCCACGGCGCCGGGCCGCTACTACCAGGTGGATCTGACGACTGACACTAATAACGTGCAGTCCGTGTCCTCCATCGCCAAGGGCTTCTACTGGGCCGGGGCCGTGGTGTCCGGCAGCTACATCTACTTCGGCGGCGACGGCGGCTATCTGTACTACCGCCCGGTGGGAAGCGGCTTCGGGACCACCTCCGACACGGATATTCAGAGCACCAGCCTGAACCTGGCTACCGCCACGGGCGGCGCGTCCGACGTGGGCAACGTCCGCTCCACCGTCATGCTGGACGGCGGCAAGCTGTACTTCACCAGCCAGGGCGGCTACCTCTGGTGCTGCACCATCGGCAGCGGCGGCGCCCCCGCCATCAGCTGGAAGGCCTCCCTGGACGGCACCTCCACCTCCACCCCCACCAAGGTGGGCGACCGCATCTACGTGGGCTACTACTCCGGCTTCAGTGCCGGCGGCGTTCAGTGCGTCGGCGCCAGCGGGAGCCATACCGTGGCCACGGTGGCCTCCGGCTTCCCGGTCCAGAGCTCCATCCTGGTCCAGGGCGCCGGCACCGGCACCGACTACCTGTACTTCAACACCAACTCCGGCTCCGGCGCGGGCTACTGCTACAGCTACAACGGCAGCGCCGGCACTCCGGTGTGGTCCACCAGAGGCGACACCTACGCCCTGGGCGGCATGGCCTGTGACAACGGCTACCTCGTCTTTGGCAACGATAAGAATCACCTGTACGTGGTGAAATAATCCCAGGGACCGTCGCCGGGGCGGTCGACCGCCCCGGCGACGGATTTTCCCATATTCTAGAGAGAGGTGAAGGAATTGATGAAAAGGCGACTGCTGTCCCTGTTCCTGGCCCTGACCCTGCTCCTGTCCCTGTGCGCCCCCACCGCCTGGGCCCTGGAGCCTACAAGCGAGCAAATCAAGTTTGTCATCGACCTGACCGGCTATACCGGTGAGGTCGACAATGGACTTCAATATAGGCCCTCTGGTTCGAACTCATTTACTCCGATCTCCATCACCCCCGGCCAGAAGAATGAATTCTTTCTGTCGACGGGGGATAGTCTTTCTCCTGATAATTCGCAACTCACCTTTACCACCCAGACAGTGAAGGAGTGGACGGTGTCTGTCACCGGCCTGGGTAACCTGAACAACTATCTGCTGACGGATGATTCGACGGGCAAGGCGACTCTGTATTTTAAAAATACGACATCCATATCATCTACCAGTGATCGAGTCTGTAGCGTCGAGGGCAACGTCTTCACGCTCTATTATATCCCTCGTGGTGTAAAATATATATTTAATTCAAACAACTGGGGGACGGGTGGCCAGACCATCGAGATTACCCCGGTCTTTTTCACGAGCCAATATTCTCTCGCCGCAGCGCCCGATGACTCGGTCAAGGGCTCTGTCTCCGCCGCCGTTACGGGAACCGACGTCTATACCCTCCGGGCCACAGCCGGCGAGGGCTACTCCTTTGACTACTGGCGCGACAACGCCTACGACGCATATCCCCACGACCCGGTGTATCAGATCCGGGAGAACCCCTATACCACCCCGGCGCTGACCCAGGATGCGCGCTACACCGCCTATTTCCGGAAGAGCCATACTCCCACCGTGTCCGCCTCCCCGGCGGAGGCGGGGACCGTGTCGGCGAAGCAGGTGCACGAAGACACCTGGAGGCTGGCCGCCTCCGACGGCGAAAGGGACTATGCCTTCCAGTGCTGGAACCGGGACGGCTATCCCCAGGACGACCCGGTGTACCGGCTGACCAGTCCGATAGCGGAGGTGACCCTGGACAGGGACGCGGCCTACACCGCCTACTACGCTCCCAAGCAGGTCACCGGCGTGGCCATCACAGGGGCCGGCTGGGGGAACTATGGCCCCAACGCCGGGGACCTCCCCATCTATGCGGGGACCCGCGCCACCGTGTCTGTCCAGATCGCGAGCAACACTTCTGTTTATAAATTGCCAAACAGCCATGTGGCGGTGTACGCCGGGGATCAGGCCGCCGTGGAGGCCGGGACCGCCGCCCTCCTGGGCCAGGAGGACAGCGGAGAGTCTGGGCTGGGCAGTACCATTTCCGTGGCGGTGTGGCCCCAGGGGGTGGAGCGGATCACCGCCGTGGCCTGGACCGACGGGTTTGAAAAGCACTATGACACCATGGCCGTGAAGACCGCCGCTGTGGACGCGCTGGACCTCACCTGGCTCTCCTCCCCCCAGGCGTACCGCACCTCCGCCGGCTCCGCCATCAACCACCCCGCCTTCACTGATGTGGCGGCCTTCGTGGACCGGCAGACCGGGCAGCCCGCCCTCTACGCCGCCGGTCTCGGCGGCGTGTTCAAGCTGGACTACGGCGGCAAGACCGACCTGGTCCCCATGGCCGGCCTGGAGGACCTGGGCAACGGCGGGGACAACTCCTCCTACTGCTCCTACGTCCTGGGAGTGGGGGGGCCCGACGCGGAGACCCTGACCGCCTTTGTGAAGGTGGCGCAGCTCAACGATTGGGGCGGTGCCGACCGCACCTATGAGCTGCGCCGGTACGACGCCGCCCAGGGAAGCTGGATCACGGTGGAGGGCACCCAGATGCCCACCGCGGTGAGCTGGCCCGGCGACGACTGGGACTCCCCCGTCCTGGTGCTGGACGGGGACGACGTGTGGACCGGGCGCGCCCACTGGGACGGCGCCGAATGGACGAACCACGACTACCACTTCACCGCCTTCTTCCAGGGGGAGGACGGCGCCGCCTATGCCACCAACCAAGATGCATGGGCTCAGTATTCCTCCTACCGCTATGACGACGGCACCTGGACCAGGCTGGAGGACCTGCCCGGCGCCCTGGTCGGCGCCTCCCCCGACGGGAAGCTGCTGGTGGGTCTGGGGACCTGGCAGTATGGCGGCTTGTGGACGGAGGGCTACGCCGTGGTGGAGGACGGCAAGACCACCGCCTCCTACCCCGCCGTGAGCTACTCCGCCCTGGGCGGCTACTGGACCCCTGCCGGCTGCACCGTCTCCAACCAAACCCTCGCCCCTGCGGCCATCGGCTTCGGCGGGGACGGCGCGGTGTACGCCGCCGTGAACATACTCTCGAGCGGCAGCTACCTCCTCCGGGCCGGTGAAGCCGGCTGGCAGCCCATGGACACCTCGGAGGCCTTCGACGCGGCGGGCGCCTCGGACGCGTATACCCGCCCCACCGCCATCAGCCGGATCACCGCCGCCGCCGAGGGCGTGACCCTCTTCTACGGCACCGACGGCGCGATGTATCTCCAGACCGCCGATTTCACCATCACCTTCCACTCCAACGGCGGCAGCGAGGTGGCCCCCGTGACGGGCCAGGCGTGGAGCGCCGTCTCCGTACCCAGGCCCACCCGCGATGGGTACACCTTCGCCGGGTGGTACTATGACAACGACACCTTTGAAAAGCCCTGGAGCGAGACGGTCATCCCCGCCTCCAACCTGGACCTCTACGCCAAGTGGACCAAGAGCGGCAGCGTGATCGACCCCGACAAGGACCCCTATCACGAGGACCGCCAGAAGGCCCTGGCCCAGTTGGATGAGGCCCTGAACCGTATGGACCGGAAGGACTACAGCGAGGACAACTGGAAGACCATCCTCCTGGAGTATGAAAACGGCGTATACGCCATCGGCGTCGCCAAGCCCAAGCCCGTCAGCGACGACATCGACGACGTCAACCAGGCCATCTACAACACCATCTATAAGGCCCTCAACGCCGCCATCAACCGCATGAACGCCGTGCCCGTGCAGTCCGTGGGGAACATCACCGTGGCCGTCTCCGTGGACGCCGACACCATCGGCCTGGGCTATCTGGTCCGGCCCACCCTGGTGACGGTGCCCAAGTACACCCGCGCCTCCGTGGTGCTCACCGACCTCCTCACCGCAAACGGCTACCGCTGGGAGAACACCGGCACCATCGAAAACGGCTTCTATCTGGCACAGATCAAGCCCGTGGACCAGACCGACGCCAAGCCCGCCGACTTCCTGCTGGAGCTCAAGGACTTCACCTTCAACGAGGACGACAAGAAGGACAAGAAGCTGGGCGAGTTCGACTACAACAGTTGGTCCGGCTGGATGTACTCCACCGGCGACAGCGACAACGACGATTACCCCTCCTTCCCCGGCGTGGGCGCTTCCGAATACCGGATGATCGACGGCGAGGTCATGCGCTGGCAGTTCACCTGCTACGGCTACGGCGCGGACCTCAACGCGGACAACTCCGCCTGGGGCACCGCCAGCGTGGTCCCCGAGCTGGGCAACAAGAGCGCGCTCACCTGGGAGGTGGCCGCCCTCCGCAAGGAGACCAAGGACGCCGAGCTGGAGAAGGATGAGAACTTCGTCAAGGCCATCGCGGTCCTGGAGAACCCCGCCGCCACCCAGAGCGAGATCGACGCGGCCTATCAGGCCCTCACCGGCCAGGGCGGCGGCGGCTCCGGCGGCGGAGGAGGCTCCGCCATCACCACCCAGCCCTCGGCCCCCGTGAATGAAAGCGGCGAGGCCAAGGTGGAGATGAGCGCCGAGGATATGGCCGCCATCGTGGAGCGCGCCAAGGAGGACGACGCCGAGCGCATCATCATCGATCCCGACGTGGACGGCGCCCCCGACAAGATCACCGTGGTCCTGCCCAAGGAGTCCGTGGCCTCCATCGCCAAGGACACCAAGGCCGCCCTGGTGGTCAAGGCCGGCGCCGCAGACGTCACCCTTCCCACCGCCGCCCTCTCCGATCTGGCGGGCCGGGACGGCAAGACCGTCTCCATCTCCGCCGAGACCCTCAAGGATAAAAGCGGCAAGGCCACCGGACAGGTCCGCGTGGAGGTCAAGTCCGGCGACACCGTGGTGGAGCAGCTCGCGGGAGGCGTCACCGTCTCCCTCACCGTGTCCGATCCCACCTCCGGGACCGTGCTCATGCTCATCACCGACGAGGGCGCCAAAATTATCAAAAAGTCCAGCCTGGACGGCAAGACCCTCACAGCCAAGCTGGACGGCTCCTGCACCCTCATGGTCAAGGACAACAGCAAGACCTTCTCCGACGTGCCCGACAACTACTGGGGCAAGGACGCCATCGCCTTCGTCACCGCCCGGGAGCTCTTCAATGGGATCAGCGACGACCAGTTCGCGCCCGCCGCGCCCATGACCCGCGCCATGCTGGTCACGGTGCTCCACCGCCTGGAGGACACGCCCGCCGCCAAGGTCGACGCCGCCTTCCCCGATGTGGACGCCGCCGCCTGGTATGCCGACGCGGTGGCCTGGGCCAGCGGGAACGGCATCGTCACCGGCACCGGCTCCGGCTTCGAGCCCGACGGGCAGATCACCCGTGAGCAGCTCGCCACCATCCTCTACCGCTACGCCGACTTCCTGGGTCTGGATACCTCCGCCGCCGGTGCGCTCTCCCAGTTCTCCGACGGAGACAAGGTTTCCGCCTGGGCCGAGGAGGCCATGCAGTGGGCGGTGGGCTCCGGTCTGCTCACCGGCAAGGGCAACGGCACCGTTGATCCCACCGGAAACGCCACCCGCGCCGAGGTGGCCGCCATCCTTCAGCGCATGGTCGCCATGATGGTGAAGTAACCGGCCAAAAATACCGTTGCTGTGCCGGCTGCGGCGCGGCCGGCACAGACCATTCGATCCCATGCGGTACGGGCGGACGCCCCCTCGGGCTCCCCGCCCGTACCGCGTCTTCTTTCAATAGAATAAACGGAAGGGCGCCCCCTGTAGAACCATCTACAGGGGGCGCCCTTCCGTTTGCCTATTCCCGGGGCTCCTTCGTCCCTTGGAACGTCTTTTTCTTTTCAGGCTGAAGGCCCAGTTGAAACAGCGTGTTGGACCACGACCCGCACCATTTTTGCAGGTCCTTGCGCAGCGCCTCAGGCGCCTCCTTTCGCTTGGGAGGCCGCCCCAGCTTCTCCGCCAGCCGCCGCACCTCCTCCAGCTCCCTCTTCGCCCGCTCATCCAGATTGAGCACCTTATAATAGCACTCGTGCAGGACCGTGCGGTGCCGCTTTGTGCCTTTATTGGTGTTGCTCAGGACGGTCCCGGAAAAGGGCGTGATATGGGCCACCGGCTCCAGCCCGATCTGATAGAGCGTATTTCTCCAGGATCCGCAACGTGCGATCAGTTTTTTTCGGAGCGGCTCCTCCACTTCGCTCCGCAGCGGGGCCCGCCCCAGCGCCCGCGCCTGCTCCAGCAGTTTTTCCAGCATCGCGCGGTACTCCGGCTCCAGGTCCCCGATGGGGTGCACGGTATCCTCCCAATGGATGCCCGCCGCGGTGAGGACCTGATTCCAGGTCTGATAATACTTCGCCAGGTCTCCCAACTCGTCCTGAAAGTCCTTTGGATGGGGAATGCGCCCCAATTGGATGCCCCGCTCCCGCACCAGCTCCAGCAGTTCCCGATGGTGCTTGCGCTCCGCCTCCATCCTGGCCATCGATGTGCCGCCTCTCCCGGCCGCTTTGCTCAGACCTGCCTTTTGAAGGGCATAGGGCCACTTTTCAAACCGCCGTTTCAAATAGCACCGGTAGACCCAAAAGACCTCCCGTTGGGCGGGAGAGTGGCCCAGCCGTTCCGCCGTTTTCCGCACCACATTCAAAAGTTCCTCATCTGTAAAACTCTCATAGAGCAGCTTTCCCGCCGCTGTCTGGAGAGAGTATTCGTCAAGTTCCTCCTCAGACGCCTCGCTTTCTGTCTCGGACGGGTCGGTACACGCCGCCGCAAGCTGCGCAAGCCGCCTCTTTTTCTCTTCCAAGTTGGTCATTCTCTTTCCTCCACACAGGAATTGGCGCCCGTTGTCCGCCGCCGCGCGCGCTCATGGCGTCTCGGTCTCTATCAGCCCGTATTTGACCTTGATGCGGTCCAGCTTTTCCAGCATGGGCTCCGCGGCAAACCAGAGAAAGAGGAAGGTGGCGGAGGCGTGGACCAGGTCCATGGGGAAGCCCGTGATGTAATACACCAGCAGGACCTTCCAGTTGAGCTCACTGGCCCACATGAGCGCCGAAACCGGGTTCATGATGCCGCCGTAGATGAGGATGGCGGCCAGAGCGCCGAAGACACACAGCGACATCCGCGCCCGGCGCAGCAGCCCCTTGCGGAACAGGACGCCGGCCAGGAACCCGATGATGCCCATGGCGAACATCTGCCAGGGCGTCCACGGCCCCTGAGAGAACATGACGTTGGACGTCAGCATGGTCACCGCGCCCACCAGGAACCCGGTCTCCCCCCCGAAGGCCACGCCCGCAATGATGGTCAGCGCCATGACGGGCTTGAACTGGGGCAGCATGAAGAATGCCGCCCGCCCTGCCACTCCGATGGCGCAGAGCACGGCGATGATCACAAGCTCCCTGGCCTGGGGCTTGTGCCCCTCGAAGATGAGGAAAAAGGGCGCCATGCATTCCAGCAGGACCAGCAAGGCGATGAAGTAATACTTTTTGTTGCCCAGATAGTAGACGCCCACAAACAGGGTCACGGGGACAAGCAGCAGAATCATCACCGCCGCCGCCACGGTGCGCTTGGAGAGCCGGCGTTTCCCTCTCGGCACCTGCACCGGCACCGTCGGTGGCCTGGAGCGGCGGCCGATGGCCAGAGCGAAGACGAACAGGGCGACGATCAGCGCCCCGTAGATACCGGCATAGCCGGCGCCCAGGGCGGTGGCGCCGTCCGCGCCCACCAGGGCCGTGAGGTCGGTGATCCCCAGCGCCTGCAGGAAGGCGGCCGCCGCCACCAGGGCCGAGACCGCCGCGATAGCCTTGCGCCACCAGGGGAGCGGTCCGGGCTTTTTGTCCGGGCTCCCCTCCGCCGGAGGGGGCAGCGGCCCGTCGTCCTCCGGCAGTTGGGGGACAGGGGGCAGCTCACCGCCGCAGGCGGCGATGATGTCCTCCGCCGTTACCGCCTCCGGCAGCAGGCTCCGCGCCATGCGGTTTGCGGAGGTGGTGTAAAAGCTGTTGCCGGAGAAAAATGCCCTGGGCGCGGCCTCCGTAACGATGCCGCCGTCAAAGAACAGGGCGCAGCGGTGGGCGTACCTGGCACAGAACTCAATGTCGTGGCTCACCATGAGGATGGTCACGCCCCGGCGGAGCAGCGCCTGGAGGATCTCGGCGAACACTTGCTTGAACTCCGCGTCCAGGCCCTTGGTGGGCTCGTCCATCAACAGGATCTCAGGGTCCAGCAGCAGCACCTTTGCCAGCGCCGCCCGCTGCTGCTCGCCGCCGGACAGGTCGTAGGGGTGGCGGTCCAGCAGCTCCTCCAGGCGGCACAGCCGCGCCGCCCATGCCGCCCTGGCCATCTGGACCTCCCGCGCCATGCGCCGGTCCCTCAGGATCTCAAACAGGTCCTCCCGGACCGTCTTTTTCACAAACAGCGCCTGGGGGTTTTGAGGCAGCACCCCCACGCCCCCATGGGTCCGGACCGATCCCCGGTAGGGCTTGTGCAGTCCTGCCAGCAGCTTGAGGGTGGTGGTCTTGCCCGTGCCGTTGCCGCCCAGGAGGGCCAGGAATTCCCCCTTCCCGACCCGCAGACCCAGGCCCTTCACCACATCGGGCAACTCCTTTTCGTATTTGAACCACAGGTCCTCCGCCTCGATGGCCGCGCCCTCGGGGTAGCCGTGCCGCCGCTCCTTGGGCAGAGGCTCCAGCGGTCGTGAGGCCGCCAGACCTGTGAGCCAGTCCCGCCCCTCCCGTACCGTAACGGGGCAGGATGCCGCGTTCTCCACCGCCGCCCACACGCGCATCGCCGTGGGCATCGACAGGAACATGGAGTGGCCCGCCCCCTTCAGGGCTCCGCCCACCTCCTCCGGCGTACCCGTGCACAACAGGCGGCCGCGGTCCATCACCGCCACCCGGGTCGCCAGCGGGAAGGCGTCCTCCAGACGGTGCTCCGTCAGGATCACCGTGGTCCCAAGCTCCCGGTTGATCCGCCCGATGGTCGCCAGGAAGTCCGAGGCGGCGATAGGGTCGAGCTGGCTGGTGGGCTCGTCCAGTATGAGCACGCTGGGCTGCATGGCCATCACCGACGCCAGATTCAGGAGCTGTTTCTGGCCGCCGGAGAGCTCCGTCACGTTTTTATAAAACCAGGTCTGGATACCGAAAAAGGAGGCCATCTCCGCCACCCGCCGCCGGATGGTGGGCGTGTCGTAGCCCAGGCTCTCCAGACCGAAGGCCAGTTCGTGCCATACCTTGTCCGTCACCACTTGGTTTTCCGGGCTTTGCAGCACGAATCCGATCCGCTCGCTCTGGGTCCGCTGGTCCAGGCCATCCAGCGCCTTCCCCTCGAAGAGTATCTCACCCTTCCGGTGCCCGTGGGGCGCCAGCACTGTCTTGAGCTGGCGCAGCAGCGTGGACTTTCCGCACCCGGAGGGGCCGCAGAGCACCAGGAACTCCCCCCGCGCCACCCGCAGGTCCAGCCCTTCAATGGCCGGCTTTGTCTGCTCCGGATAGTAGAAGGTCAGGCGTTCAATCGAAAATATGTCGTTCATTCGTCCTCCTCCCGGGTCAGCAGGCCGCACACCAGGGTCAGGTAGTCCGGCATCCGGCCGTCCTCGATCCAGAGCAGGGGCTTATGCAGGTAGCGCTCCGCCGTTTCGGCCACGTTACCGCCCAGTGCCTCGATGGAATAGCGCATTTTTTCCGGGCAGCGGCAGGGCGCGCCGTCCGGACGGGTGCAGCGCGCCCCGCACAGGGTGCAGCTCCCGGCGGACAGGAGCAGAGCGCCGTCCCCGGCGCGCTCCAGCGCAAGCAGTTGGCCCAGCAGCCCCTCCTTCTCCGCCTTCATGCCGCCGAGCAGCCCGTCGGTGTCCGCTCCCGGCGCGGGGACGAGCACACGGGCATACAGATGGAGGGTGTCATATCGGTTCCAGAGCTCCAGCGGGTCAAATTCGAAGGGCGGGCAGGACCAGCGGCGGCCGTAATTGCCGCACTCCCGACAGAAGCCCAGAAATTTTTCCACGTCCACACAGGTGCGCAGATACTCCGCCACGGGGACGCGGGTCTCGATGGTCTGGACGGAATACGCCTCACGCATTGGCCGTTCCCCCTTCCCTTTTCAGCCGCGCCCACACCCGGTCTTCACGGACATTCAGGCCGACCGGCGTCAGGCACAGGGCCAGATATACCAGCAGGAAGCTGATGGGAAAGGGCCCGGGCGGCACACCCTTGATCGTCGGGAAGTACCGCCAGTAGAGCCCTCCGGCCAAAGCGCCGGACAGGAGATAGAGCCCGCAGAAGGACAGCCACCCCAGCGCCGCGCGGTCCCGGTCGTCAAACCGGTAGATGGAAAAGGCGCTGCGCCCCGGCAGGCCGTAGCCGCGGCTCTTCATGCTGTCCGCCGTCTCGATGGCGTTCTCCAGGCACCATGTCACCATGATGGAGAGGATTGTGATCCCGTGGCGCAGCCGCTGGAGCACGCTTCCGTCCGACACGTCCCGCCCCACGCACCGCTGTGCCTCGCTCACCGTGTGGATCTGGGCCTTGAACTTCGGTACGAAGCGCAGCGTCATACTCAGCACCAGGGAGAGGGCCGGGATGATCCGGCCGAAGAGGTAGACGAATTTATCCGACGTCATCACCGCCGTATAACAGGAAAACCACTCGATCACCGCGCACAGCATGGCCGCCGCCGCGAGGCCGTATGCCATGCTCTCCAGGGTCAGCGGATTTCCCGAGGGCAGGTAGGTCAGCAGCGTCGCGCCCTCATGGTTGAACGCCGGGTTCACCACCGCCGCCAGCAGCAGCATGGGCAACAGGCCGCACAGCTGGAACCGCACCGCCCTCCGACCGCCCAGATAGACGGCGTAGATCAGGGCCGACACCAGTGAGATCCCCAGGCAGACCGGGTGCATAAAGAACATCGTAAAGCCCACCACCAGCCCGAAGTACAGGAAGTTGACGGCGGGATGGTAGCTGGAAAAGGTATCTCTGTGCCGCGTTTTTCATCACATCCGTTCCAGGGGCGCGGTCTCCCGCGCCCCTGCTGCATTCTGTCGCTATGCTCTCTGATCAGCCTCCGGTGGAGTAGAAGCCCCCCACGTCCACACCCAGGTCACAGGTGTACTCCCAGCAGATCACGTCCCCGTCCTTGAGCTGGTAGCGGGAACAGCCGTAGTTGGGGAACCATTCATTTACCTTGTACATCCACCCCGACAGCTCCCCGCAGTCGAACTCATAGAGATTGTGGATGCCCTCGATGTACGCGGAGTTGTACATGGGCGTGTTCTCAAACTCCATATGGATGCCCTTCTGCTTACAGGTCCGCTGGAGGACGTTGAACACGCTCTCCCCCTCGTAGAAGGTGACGGCGGTGGGCTCCAGGATCCAGCCGTCCTCCGGCACCAGCTCCACCTTTTCAGGGTCCAGCCAGTCCATGTTGTCCAGGATCGTGGCGCAGGAGATGGACAGTGTGCAGGTATAGGCCGTATCTGAAATGGAGGCGTCCTGGGGCTCTACGGGCAGCGGCTTTCCCTCCGGCACCGGGTCTGTGAGATATTTGTCCTTGCCCGTGTTGGGGTCCAGGACCATACCATGGGCCTCAGAGTACGCAGCGTCCCCCTTCTCCACACCGGGGGAGGAGCCTCCCGCGATGGCCTGGGCAGCGGCGATCTTCTCCTCTGCGGTGAATCCCCCTTCCAGTCCTCCGGGCCGGGACTCGATCCCGGAGGTGGGCGCGGGGGTGGCCGCCGGCTCCGTCTCCTCCTGCGCCGCGGGGCTCTCCGTTGGCGCGGGGAGTGCCGAGGCGGCGGGCACCGGACTTGCAGACGGTAAAGGCGTGGTCTGGGGTGTGGAGCCGGCCGTCTCCAGAGAAACGGGGGGCGGGGTGGTTTTCTCCACCGTCCACCCCTGCAGCCCCGGAGCACCGCCGCCATACCAGAACGCCGCCGCCAGGATGACCAGCACCGCCAGTACGCCGACGACCTTTCCCCTGGTCAGCTTCACTTCTTCTCACCGTCCTCCCACGGTGTATAGAGGCAGTACGCCGGACACAGCTCCCCCATGTAGATCCACACGTTCTCCCCCATCTCTATGGGCTCGGGGAAGGTGAGATTAGGGACGAACAGCTTCAGCGTTGTCCGCCGGAGCCCCTTGAGATTGATCCCCTCCGCTACGGGCGCCGCGCGGAAGGCCGCCACGCGCTCCGCCAGATCTCCGATCCCCAGCTCCTTCGACAGCCGGGGGAGGACCTCCTCCTCCTTGCAGTACACCACGTTGTCAGGGTCCTTGAACCAGTTCACATGCATGATGGGCACTCCCTTTCCTTTTCCTTACTCTACAGAACTTTACAGATTTACAGCAGATTGGCGCTGCCCAGCAGGTTGAACAGCATCTGGGCGATCTCACAGCGCTTGATGGCCGCAGTGGGTCGGATCTCCAGAGCCGACTGGTCCAGGATGTCCTCCTGGTAACAGAAGGCCAGCCCCTCCCGGGCCCACTCCGCCGTGGTCACATAGTCGGTAAACTGGGCCAGGATGTCCCGAATGGCGCCGGTGTCCAGGGCCGTGTCCATCCCGCAGAGCTTGGCCGCCCGGGCCACCATCACCGCCGCCTCCTGGCGGCTGATGGTCCCGTCGGGCCGGAAGGTGCTCCCGTCTCCCGTGCCGGTCACGATGCCGTACGTGCTGGCCGTGCCCACATATCCCGCGTACCACGCGTCCGCGGGCACGTCGGTGAACCGGTCCGCCGCCGCCGGCGTCAGGCCCAGGGCCTTCACCACGATGGCGGCGAATTCCGCCCGGGTCATGTCCCCGTCCGGGTCGAAGTTCCCGCCGCTCTTCCCGCTGATAACCCCGCGGGAAGCCAGGGACTCGATGGCGGGCTGGTTTTTGTGGGCGTTCACGCCGGTGATGTCCGGGAAGGTGGCCTCACGGTCCACGATGGGCATATACGTGACCGCGGGGTCCTTCCCCTCCAGCCCCTCCCCCGGCTTGGCCCCGGCCAGCTCACCCGTCACCGTCAGGGAATCTCCCATCCGGTAGAGGCTGTTCCGCCCGTCCCGGGCCCTCTGGGCTGCGATCAGGCCATAGAATGCCTGCTCTGAGGCCATCTGGTTCGAGCCCGACCCGTCCGCCGTGTGCAGGAAACCGTTCCCGGGCAGATAGAAGGTTATCAGATTGTCCAGCATGCTCTTTCCGTTTTTCACGAACCGGCTGTCGTCCAGCGGGATCCCCAGCTCGCACAGCGCCACGATCATCTGTACACAGCTCTCCGAATTGGTCGTCCCCCAGGACGCATAGCCCGCGCTCGCGTCCTGCTGCTTCGACATGCACGCCAGGGCCTCCTCTGTGGCCTTTGCCACCGCCGCCTGGTCCTGGTACTTTGCCAGCGCCTGGAGCGCCATCCCCGTGATGTCGGGGTCCGACACCCCGTCCCCCGAGGACGCCGCCGCCGTGCCCCCGAACAGGCTCCATCCGCCGTCCGGGAGCTGGCAGTCCAGGATGCGGTCGATATACATCTGCCGCGTCGCCTGCGTCGCCGCTTCGGGATTTTCCGGCATGGGGTAGTCCTTTGAATCCAGCGCGATGAGCGCCCAGATCGGACCGTTGAGCCCCTGCCAGATCGTCTTGCCGTAGTCGCCCAGGGGTTTGGTCAGGTCGTACCCCGCCACGTCCCGCGCGTCCTTTCCGATGGACGAGAGCGCCACAATGAGACGCGAATATTCCGTGTATTTCTTGTCGTGGAGCACCCCGTCACAGGCCTTCACATAGCTCTCCACCGTGGCGTAGTATTTCTGATAGTACTCCTCAGGCACCTCATACCCGCTCCGCGCCAGGCCCAGCACCGCCCACTCGCCGCCGATGGACCCCACTTGGGGATCCTTCACCGTGCGGTACATGTACGCCGCTGTGTCCGTAACGGCGTCGGCCAGCCTCTCGTCCGACACCGCCGCCCACGCCCCGGTACTCAGGCTCAGCGCCAGTACCCATGCCAGCGCCAGCGATACCGGCCGTCTCCATCTCTGTTTCATTCGTTTCTCCTCCTTTTCCTTCCTTACAAATGGCCTCTTTTCGTCAAAAAAAGCTGTGGCGCGGGGCTTTGCCCCGCGCCACAGCCGTTTTCCTGTGTCGTCCTGTCGCAGTCTATCCCTGATCCACTTCACGCACGGTGGAGGATATACTTCAAGCAGGTCTTCTGACTTAGGTACACTTCTCATCGGCCCGCCTTATCGTATCCGATCCGATACAATGGCTGACTTTCGTCACTGGCCGAACGTACCCTTACAGCGGCGGCGTCCGTCCCGGATTTTCACCGGGTTCCCTTTTCATCCCACACGATACACGCCGCAAGGCTGCGGCAGCCCCTCGTGCGGGCCACTCAAAGCAGTATTCAATTTTGTATTTCACGGTGCCCCCATGGCTCGTGCAGAGCCGAGAGGCGTTCCCCTGTGTATTCCGGTCCCTTATAGAATACTATTCCGCCGCCGAAATGTCAATTGCACGTTTCCGCCCCGCCCGTGCGGCACCAACGAAACGCGGCGGCGCCCCAAAAGGCGCCGCCGCGTTTCGTTGGTGTTGAGAAAGAGAGAGGAGGTTTGAGATAGATGGTACGGCAATGATTGTTTGCTTTCCTGTCTACGCTGATAAGGATACCACAGCTTTCCCGAAAATGAATGGACAATCTTTGAAGGATGCGTGAACAATGTGTGAATCTTCCCCTTGGCTTTCAGGGCGTGTCTATTGACTATGCGGCAGTCTCACCGTGAAGTCCGTGCCGGCGTCCTCCCCGCTGGACACGGCGATGGAGCCGCCGTGCCCGTCCACGATGCGCTTTGCGATGGCGAGGCCGAGGCCATAACCGCCGGAAGTCCTGGCCCTGGAGTCATCGGCGCGGTAAAACCGTTCAAACAGGTGGGGCAGATGCTCCGGCGGGATAGCCGGTCCGGTATTGTGGACCGTCAGGCAGACGCCGCCCCGCTCCGGGCGTGAGAGGACGAGCTTGACCCGGCCGCCGTTTCCGGCATATTTTACAGCGTTATCCAGCAGGATGGCCACCAGCCGTCGGAGCTGGTCTGCATTGCCCTGGACAGTGAGCTGGTCGGCAATCTCGCTCTCCATCTCCACGCCCTGCTCGAAGGCCACCGGCTCAAAGGGAAGCAACGCGCTCCAGGTGAGCTCTGAAACATCCACAGGCGCGGTGACCGGAGCAGTCTCCTTTCCGGCGTCGCTCTTGGCCAAGAAGAGGAGGTCCTCCACCAGGGCGCGCATCCGCTGCGCCTCGTCCCCGATATACTCCACCCATTTCTGCTGCTGTGCGATGGTGTCCCCGCTGTGGGCGAGGAGGATGCCGGTATTGGTGAGTATGACGGTGAGTGGAGTCTTGAGCTCATGAGAGGCGTCCGCCACAAAGCGGCGCTGCTGCTCCCACGCCTCCTCCGCCGGCTTGAGGGCCAGTCCGGAGAGCATCAGCGAGATGACGAAGAAACCGCCCAGGGCCAGCGCCCCCACCAGCAGCGAGGAGCGGATCAGCGGCCACAGTGAGTCGGTCTCCCAGCCCATATCGGCAAAGGCGATCCGGCTGTTCCCCTCCCGGTCCGTGTCCTGCAGATAGCGCAGGTTCAGCCCCGATATGGCGCCGCTCTCCTCCGTGGCTGCGGCCACGGCCTGGGCCACCACCTGGTCGGATACCTCCACATTATTGCCGCCGGTAACCTGGGCGGGACCGCCGTCCTCGTCCAGCAGGACCACAAAGACCGGCACCATCGTGAACCGGCGTTCCTCGCCCTGTTCCTCCATTTCCTCCTCGTGAGACGCGCCGAACTGGAACACAGGGGGCGGCGCGTCGTCGCTCCACTTCAGGGCCGTGCGCATGGCCTCCTCGCTCTGCCGGACCAGACGCTGGTAATTGTAGCCCACCAGCGCGCCAAAGACGATGATGAGCACCAGGGCGACCAGGAGCATATTGGTGAGAATAAATTTTTTGCGCAGGCGCTTGATCATGGTTCTTCCACTTCCAAAAAGTAGCCCACCTTCCGCACCGTACGGATGGTGACGCCGGACTCCAAAAACAGAAGCTTTTTCCGCAGGAAGGAGACATAGACCTCCACATTGTTGTCCTCGGCATTGCTGTCCGCCCCCCAGACCTTGAGAATGATCTCCTCCTTGGGGACCACCATCTTGGGATAGGCGATCAGGAGGCGCAGCACCTCAAATTCCTTGAAGCCCAGCCTCACCTCGCGCTCTCCGCACCGGAGGCAGCGGGTGGAGAGGTTGAGGGTGAGGTCGGCGTAGGTGAGCAGCTCCGTCCGGACCTCCCCCTGCCGCCGGGCCAGCGCCCGGATCCGCGCCAGCAGCTCCTCCGTGGCAAAGGGCTTGGTCATGTAGTCGTCGGCCCCATGGTCCAGGCCCGCCACTTTGTCCGGGACCTCGTCCCGGGCGGTAAGCATGAGGATGGGGGTGGACACTTTGGCCTCCCGCAGTCCCCGGGCCACCGCCAGCCCATCCATGCCGGGGAGCATCACGTCCAGCACGATGACGTCGTACTGGTTGGTTAGTCCATACTCCAGTCCGTCCGGTCCGGTATACACCAGATCGGCCAAATAACGGTGCTCCGCCATGATCTGCCCCAGCGCCTCGGCCAGGCGCACCTCGTCCTCTACAATCAGTACCCGCATGTCGTACCACTCCTTTTCAGGTTTGGTTCTCAGTCTACGCCCCAAAGCTGAAATTTGTCTGAAAAGTGGAGGCAGCGTTCTGAACTTTCATTGTGCCGCACCCTTTTCTCTCCTCCCATCGTGTCTCCCGGCCGTCCGGCGTTCGGGCGCGCACCTTCCCGCGTGCGTGGGCGGGAAGAGGATCTACGCTCTTTCCCACCGCAAAAGGCCCCCGGCCACAGACGTGGCCGGGGGCCTCAGCCTCTCGGTAAGCGCCTCCGCGCGCTCAGACAGTGATGACCTCCACGCCCGCGCCGTCCAGCAGGGACCTGCCCTCCCGGCTCAGATCCTTGTCCGTAATCACAGTGTGGACCGAGGCCAGGGGGAAGCTGGACGCCACCGCGCTGGCCCCCACCTTATCGGAGGTTGCCAAAACGATCATCTTTTTGGCCGACTTGGCCATGGCCCGGGCCACCTCAGCCCGGAACAGATTGATGGTGGAGACCCCCTTATCCTCGCTGATGGCATCGGCTCCGATGAAGCACTTGTCCACCGAGAACTGGGCCAGGCCCAGCTTGGTCAGGGGGCCCACATTGGCCTCGGCGTCGTGCTGAAAGGAGCCGCCCAGCAGTACCACGTCCAGCGCGGGGCACCGCCTTACGAAGTTGCAGAGAAATACCGAATTGGTGATGACCGTGACCCCCCGCTTGGAGGCCAGCTCCCTGGCCAGCAAGGAACAGGTGGAACCGGTCTCCACAATGACAGTCTCCCCGTCACTGACCATGGAGGCCGCCCGCTGGGCGATGCGGAGCTTCTGCTCGTAGTTGTTCCACATCCGGGTGGAGGTGTCGTATCCGTTGTCCACGGGGATCGCCCCGCCGTGGGTCCGCTTGAGAACACCCTGGTCCTCCAGCTTTTTCAAATCCTGCCGCACCGTCACCAGCGATACCCCGAACCGCTGGGTGAGCTCACTGACGCTGACCTTGTCCTCCGTCTGCAGCAGATCGATGATTTCCAACTGCCTTTGATTGAACAATGCGAAAGCCTCCATCCCGCCGTATGAAATGTGGCGTGTTTTCTCTTAAAGAGTATCATAGCGCATATCTCCGGAAAACGCAAGCAAAAGTACATTCAAACGAAAGAATTCTCTTGCGTCGCCCGGGGGCCGGGGGTATAATGGGGCAGTGATAGGACCGCGGCCCTCAGGTTTCCTTTTCGGGCAGCGATCCCCTATTTTTGCAACGTGGAAAGGATGATCCTGCTTGGAACAGACCTGCGCCCATGCGTTGGCCGTGACCGCGGCCCGCGCCCGCCTGCTGGCAATGGATATGGTCCACACCGCGGCTTCCGGCCATATCGGCGGCTCCCTGTCCGTGATGGACCTGCTGACGACCCTGTATTTCCATACGATGCGGGTAGACCCCAAGGACCCGAAGGACCCGGATCGGGACCGTCTGGTCCTCTCCAAGGGCCACTGCACGCCCGCTCTCTACGCGGTGCTGGCCCTGAAGGGCTACTTTCCTGTAGAGGACTGCAAGCTCTTCCGCTCTATCAAGGACCACTATTCCGGCCATCCGGACATGAAGCACGTTCCCGGCGTGGACATGTCCACTGGCTCCCTGGGGCAGGGGATCTCCGCCGCCGTCGGCATGGCCCTCGCCGGCAAGATGGACGACAGGAATTACCGGGTCTACGCCATTCTCGGCGACGGCGAGATCGAGGAGGGCCAGGTGTGGGAAGCGGCCATGTCCGCGGCCAAATACCATCTGGATCACCTGTGCGCCATCGTGGATGTAAACGGCCTCCAGATCGACGGCAGCACTGCCGACGTCATGCCCTCCGAGCCGCTGGACAAAAAGTTTGAGGCCTTCAACTGGAACGTCCTCCACGTGGACGGCCACGACTATGCCGCCATCGCCGCCGCGCTGGAGCAGGCAGCCGCCTGTAAGGACAAGCCCACCGTGATCCTGGCTCGCACGATCAAGGGCAAGGGCGTGTCCTACATGGAGAACAACGCGGGATGGCACGGAAAGGCCCCCAACGACGAGCAGTATGAGATCGCCAAGGCGGAGCTGGAGCGCGCCCTGGCGGAATTGGAGGCGAACTGACATGGCTGATAAGATCGCGACCCGCGCCGCCTATGGCGACGCCATTGTGGAGCTTGCCGCAGCGCACCCCGAGCTGGTCGTCCTGGACGCCGATCTGTCCAGTGCCACCATGACCAAGAAATTTTCCCAGACCTATCCCGCGCGCTTCCTCAACATGGGCATTGCCGAGGCCAACATGATGGGCGTGGCGGCGGGCCTCGCCACCTGCGGCAAGAAGCCTTTTGCCTCCACCTTCGCCATGTTTGCCGCCGGGCGGGCCTTCGAGCAGGTCCGCAATTCCATCGCCTATCCCCATCTGAATGTAAAGGTGGTGGGGTCTCACGGAGGGCTCTCCGTAGGAGAGGACGGCGCCACCCACCAGTGCTGCGAGGACTTCGCCACCATGCGGAGCATCCCCGGTATGGTGGTCTGCTGCCCTTGCGACGCCAATGAGATGCGTCAGGCCGTCCAGGCCCTGGTGGAGTATGACGGTCCCGCCTACCTGCGTCTTGGCCGGGCCGCCGTGGAGGATGTCACCTCCTCCCTGCCCGGCTACGCCTTCAAGTTGGGCGAGGGCGCAGTGCTTCGGGACGGCGGCGACGTGACCATCGTCGCCGTGGGCGGTATGGTCCAGGAGGCCCTGAAGGCCGCCGACCTCCTGAAAGGCGAAGGGGTGGCCGCCCGCGTCATCGATATGCACACCGTCAAGCCGTTGGACGAGGCCCTGGTCCTCAAGGCCGCCAAGGAGACCGGAGCCATTGTCACCACGGAGGAGCACAATATCATCGGCGGTCTCGGCTCCGCCGTGGCCGACTATCTCGCCGGCGTGTACCCGGTGCCGGTGGTGCGCCACGGCGTGAACGATGAGTTCGGTCGTTCGGGCAAGGCCGCCGAGGTCCTAGAGGCCTATGGCCTCACCGCCGTGGGCATCGTGGAGAAGGTCCGGGCCGCCCTGGCGCTGAAGCGGTAACATGAAGCTGGTCTGCCTTGGGGACAGCCTGACCTATGGCTACGGCGTCCCCCGAAGGGACTGCTGGGTCAGCCTGTGCGCGGAGCGGACGGGCCATACGCTGGTGAACCGGGGGATCACCGGCGACACGGCGGGCGGTATGCTCTCCCGTTTTGGCCGGGATGTGCTGAATGAGAGGCCGGACCGTGTGCTCATCATGGGCGGCGCCAACGATATCTTTCTCACCGGCAGCGACCTGCGGGCCAGGGCTGATCTCGGCGCCCTGGTCCACCAGTCGGTCGCCGCTGGCATCCGCCCTATGCTGGGCCTGCCCATCCCCCTTTCTCCCGCCCTGGTCCCTCCCCCCTGGACCGAGCTGACGGATTTCTTCGCGCTGGAGCCGGTGTTCCGTGCCTACCGGGACTGGCTGCTCCGCTTTGCCGGGATCTTCCGCATACAGACCGTGGACTTCTCCCTGCCGGCCTTTGCGCCGCCGGAGGGCATGCGGCTGTACCTGGACGGCCTCCACCCCAACCGGGAGGGGCACCGCCTGATGGCGGACGCCCTGTGCGCCGCCCTGCCGCCCATCCATCTCTGAGAAAACCCGGGCGCCTCTGCTGTGGCGCCCGGGTTTTTGCTGCTTTTTTACGAAAAAGGCTTGACTGTAAACCCCCTTCACCCTTTATACTGAGCCTGTCAGGAGGTGTATCCATGAACATCGGCCAGTTGGAAACGGCTCTGGGCATGACCCGGGCCAACATCCGTTTTTATGAAAAAGAGGGGCTGCTCTCCCCCGCCCGCAGTGAAAACGGCTACCGGGACTATACCGGGTCCGATCTGGACATCCTGCGCCGGATCAAGCTCCTCCGCCAGCTCCAGTTCTCCCTGGAGGACATCAGGGCCATGCAGACGGGCGCGCTGGACCTGCCCGCCGCCCTCCGGCAGCAGGAAGCCCGTCTCCAGCGCCAGACCGACGACCTGGATGCGGCCCGCGCCCTGTGCCGCACCATGGAGGCCGACGGGGTCCAGTACCGGGATCTGAATGCGGGAAAATATTTGGAGGAAATGGTCCGGCTGGAGCAGGGCGGTGTCCGGTTCCAAAGCGTGGAACGGGACGCCCTCCCTACCGTCAACCACCCCTGGCGGCGCTTCTTTGCCCGCTCGCTGGACTTCAGCCTGTGCCGCCTGCTGCTGGACGCCGTGCTGGCCCTGGGTTTTCGGACCACTGCGGGAGACGGGCTGATGTGGGACCTGCTGATGGCCTATCTTACCTGGGGCGTTCAATTCCTGTTGGAGCCTCTGCTGCTGAGCACCTGGGGATTTACCCCGGGCAAGTGGCTTTTCGGTCTGGCCGTCCGGAACGCCGACGGGGGCAAGCTCACCTTTTCCCAGGCCTTTGGGCGGCTGTCCGCCCTATTTGGGCGGGGCGAGGGCTGGGGCATCCCCTTTTATGCGCTCTACCGCAATTATAAAAGCATGCGTGCCCTTGAGGAGGGCGAAGTCCTCCTCTGGGAAGAGACGTGCGCTTACACCATCCGGGACCTGCGCCCGGTGCGGTGGGTGGGTTTTCTGGGCGCGGAGGCCGCCCTTCTGGCCGTATCCCTGCTGCTGGGCCTCCATGTCCTGGTCCCGCCGGTACGCCACCCCCTGACCGTAGCGGAGTTCTCCCGAAACTACAACGCCGCCCTGCGCCGGTACGGCGGGGCTGAGACCTACGTGCTGGACGCTGACGGCGGCTGGGTGAAGGTCGCGCCGGCAGGCACCTATTCCATCGGCCTGTCCGATCCCCCTCCCGCCCTTCAGTACACGCTGGAGGACGGCGTGGTCACCGGCGTGTCCTTTACCACCAGCGCCGCGCCCTCCTTTCTGAACTCCAACGACAGCCTGGCACTGTTCTCCCTGCTCGCCCTCCTGCCCGCTCAGCCCGAAGTGGGGCTTCACAACTGGTATTTTGCCAGCCGGGATACAACGTCCCAGCTCGGCGGAAGCTTTGAGGATTTCTCCTTCACCAGATACGGTCTCACCATCACCAACCGGGTGGACTACAGCGGCTATGAGGCGGTCGGCGAGCACTACCTGCTCCCCATCGAGGGGCAGACGCAGACCTTCCGCCAGACCTTCTCCATCATCGCAGCGGGATAATTTGTAAACAATTCTTGAACCCTCTTGCAATTTTCTATACGAAGGATTATGATAGTTTAGCACTCCAAGAGAAAGAGTGCTAAACTATCGTTTTTTATTCTCTTATCTTTTTCATACGGAGGCTTGACTTATGGCAAAGAAACAGTTCAAGGCGGAATCCAAGCGGCTTTTGGATCTGATGATCAACTCCATCTATACCCACAAGGAGATTTTCCTCCGGGAGCTCATCTCCAACGCCAGCGACGCGGTGGACAAGCTGGCCTACCGGTCCCTCACCGACGACCAGGTGGGACTCTCCCGCTCCGACTTCAAGATCACCCTGATCCCGGACCGGGACGCGCGCACCCTCACCGTCTGCGACAACGGCATCGGCATGACCCGGGACGAGATGGAGCAGAATTTGGGCACCATCGCCCGCAGCGGCTCTCTCCAGTTCAAGCAGGAGATGGCCGCCAAGGAGGGGGAAAACCAGGACGTGGCCGACATCATCGGCCAGTTCGGCGTGGGCTTCTACTCCGCCTTCATGGTGGCCGACCAGGTGACGGTGATCTCCAGAGCCTACGGCAGCGACGAGGCCTGGAAGTGGGAATCCGCCGGGGCCGACGGCTACACCATGACCCCCTGCGAGCGGGAGGCTGCTGGCACCGACGTGATCCTCCATATCAAGCCCGACACCGAGGACGATGACTACGACCAGTACCTCCAGCAGTACCGGCTGGACAGCTTGGTAAAAAAGTATTCCGACTATATCCACTACCCCATCGTCATGGAGATGGAGCACTCCCACATGAAGCCCAAGCCGGAGGATGCCGGGGAGGATTACAAGCCCGAGTATGAGACGGTGAAGGAGTGGGAGACCCTCAATTCCATGGTGCCCCTGTGGCAGCGCCCCAAGAGCGAGGTGACGACCGAGGAGTACAACACGTTTTATAAGGAGAAGTTCGGCGACTGGGAAGACCCCCTGGCGGTCGTCCACGTGTCCGCCGAGGGACAGGTGGAGTACAAGGCCCTCCTGTTCATTCCCGCTCACGCACCCTTCAACTACTACAGCCGCGACTATGAAAAGGGCCTCCAGCTCTACTCCTCCGGCGTGCTCATCATGGACCGGTGCGCCGACCTGGTCCCCGACCACTTCAGTTTCATCCGGGGCGTGGTGGACTCCCCCGACCTCTCCCTCAACATCTCCCGTGAGATGCTCCAGCATACCCGGGTCCTCCAGGTCATCTCCGGCAACCTGGAGAAGAAAGTGAAGGCCGAACTTCTGAAGCTCCAGAAAGACGACCGTGAAAAATATGAGCAGTTCTATTCCGCCTTCGGCCGTCAGCTTAAGTACGGCGTGGTCTCCGACTACGGCGCCCATAAGGATATGCTCAAGGATCTGCTCCTCTTCTGGTCCTCCCGCGAGGGCAAGAATACCTCCCTGGTCGAGTACGCAGCGCGCATGGCGGAGGACCAGCCATCCATCTACTTCCTCTGCGCCGAGAGCGTGGAGAAGGCCGCCAAGCTACCTCAGGCCGAGCGCGTGCTGGACAAGGGGTATGAGATCCTCTACCTCACTGACGAGGTGGACGAGTTTGTCATGAACACCCTCTCCGAGTGGGACGGCAAGCCCTTCAAGAACGTCTGCGACGACGACGCCCTCCCTGAGAGCGACGAAGAGAAGGCCCAGGCCGAAAAAAAGGCCGAGGAAAACAAGGATGTGCTGGACTTCGTCAAGGAGACCCTGGGCGAGAGGATCAAGGAGGTCCGCATCTCCAAGATCCTCAAGTCCGCCCCCGTCTGCATGAGCGCCGACGGCCCCGTATCCCTGGAAATGGAGAAGTATTTCCAGCGTGTGGATCCCCAGGCCGCCAAGGAGATGAAGGCAGGCCGGGTACTGGAGCTCAACCCCGACTCCGGCGCCTTTGCCGCCCTCCGCGCCGCTCTGGAGGGGGACAAGGAGCGGGCCAGGACCTATGCCGAGCTTCTCTATGATCAGGCCCTTCTTATCGCCGGACTCCCACTGGAAGACCCCGCCGCTTATACGGAGCTGGTCTGTTCTCTGATGCAATAAAAGAATGTTACCCGGGTCCCCGGGGCGGCCTATTACCGCCCCGGGGACTTTTATCAATTTGCACAAAATAAATGGTACTACCAATTTGTTTTCTGTATAATTTACTTTGCACACCAAAAATAGCTTCAAACGAAAGCATTTCTTATTTCTAACTTTAGTTATCCTGCCCATTGCGCCCCCATGCCCCCCGTGTTATACTCAGCGTGTCACAAGGAGGTGCCCTATATGGTCATTGAGACAAAGTTTGATTCCATTGCTGAGATTGCAGGACTGCAGCGCATGGCGCAGACGGTGGATGAGCAGGTGCTGCTCCGCGCTCCCCAGAGCAATATTCTGGTGGACGCCAAGTCCTTCCTGGGCCTTTTTACGCTGGATTTTTCCAAGCCGGTGGAGGTCGTTACCGATTCCGTATATGTGATCCGTCAGCTGGAGATCGCCAGCCGCAGGAAAGCCGCTGTGCGGTAACGTCTTCCGCCCCTCAGCCGTCCGGCGGTTCACGCCGGTCATCTTGATTTTGAAAGGAGGCCATGCTCCATGGTCATTCCGGTGCAGTTTGAGTCTATTGAGGAGATCCGCGCCATACAGCGCCTGGCCTGTGCGGCCGACGAGGACGTGTTCCTCCACTCTCCCGATAACGCCATCATGGTGGACGCCAAGTCTTTTATCGGCCTCTTCACCCTGGATTTTTCCAAGCCGGTGAATGTGGTCACAGAGTCGCCTTATGTCATCCATCAGCTCACCTGCCGCAAGGCTTGACCCGGCGCCGCGCTTCTCCACAGATAAAAACGGACGCCTGCCCACCGGGGCAGACGTCCATTTTTTATTCCTCTCTCCCATCGTCCGCCAGCGGCCGCCGCCGGTGATCCTGCGGCTCCCAGGCGGGCAGGGGCAGACGCTGCATGGCCGAAAAGACCTTTTCCCGCAGGTCCGGGTACTCCTTTGACAGGCTGTGGATCAGCTCCTTGACCTCCTGCCGCTTGGTGTAGCCGTCGGCGGGACAGGGATTGAACACCACGGGCAGATGCTCCCGCTCCGCCGCTTTGCGGAGCATCCACTCTCCGCAGTAAAGCATGGGCCGGATCTGCGTGATGCCCATTCGGTCCAGATAGGTCACGGGCTGGAAGCAGGAGATGCGTCCCTCATAAAAGAGAGAGAGGAAAAAGGTCTCCACTGCGTCGTCAAAATGGTGGCCCAGGGCGATCTTGGTGATCCCTCTCTCCCGGATGGCGTTGTGGAGCGCGCCCCGGCGCATTTTAGCGCACATGGAGCAGGGATTTTTCTCTTTGCGGAGGTCAAATATGATGTGGTGGATCTCTGAGTGGAGCAGGGTATAGGGCACGCCCAATTCCCCGCACAACTCCGCCACATGGGAAAAGTCCATCCCGGCGCCCCCGTCCACATGGCCCATGTCCAGCGTGAACGCCTCCACGGTGAAGGGCTTGGGGTAGAAAACGGACAGCCGGGCCAGCGCCACCAGGAGGGTGAGGGAATCCTTTCCCCCCGACACCCCCACGGCGACCCGGTCCCCGGCCTGGATCATATCGTAGTCCTCCACACACCGGCGGACATAGCTCAAAATTTGGTTCATCATGATATCATTCCTGTCTCAGCGCATTTTTACTCTGCCTGGACAGCATTCTATCATATTTTTCCTTCGTCTGGAATCCCCATTATCCTCCGCCGCGCAGGATCGACACCCAGAAAAAACCGGCCCCGCTCCAGATGCACACCCGGACGGCGGCCTGCCCCTGGGTCCCCACGGCCCGGAACAGGCCCGCGCTCCCCGCCAGAAGGTGGAGCAGGAGCGCGGCAGCCAGAATCAGCAGTATTTTCAAGATTTTTTTCACGCGCTCTTCCCCCATTTCAGATTAACCCCAGGGCCGTGTCGGATGCTGTCAAAAATGGTCTGTCATATTTCCTTTTTATTTACACCAGAAATATCTGGTTTATATTAAAATATATTTGTTGCATAAAATAGAATTATAAGGGAGTGATTCTATGCCGTTTCGGCCGAAGCCGACAAAAAAGAAGGTGCAGGCCGTCTACAAGACGCTCTACATCTCTGAGGCGCTCGCCGCCCAGGTAGAGGCCCTGGCCAGAGGAAACGACACCAGCTTCAATAACGTGGTCATCAGCATGATCGAATACTGTCTGGGCGAGAGCGCATCGGATAAAATTGAAAAACAGAATTGAGTATTCCGCAGTATTCAAGAGTATTTCTGCGAAAACAGAAGATTTCAAATTCTAAATTAAAAAACATCTGAAAACCTGTTGACACCTAGGGCCCCATGGGATATAATACAAAATGCTCCACTCGGCAAGAGTGGGGCGTCAATCATGTTTGGACCAAATTTATCATAGAAGTACAAATTGGAGGTTAGACCATGTCCACTTTTATGGCCAACAAGGGCAACATCGTCCGCAAGTGGTACATTCTGGACGCGGCGGGCAAGCCCCTGGGTAAGACTGCCGCCACCGCTGCCACCCTGCTGCGCGGCAAGCACAAGCCCGAGTACACCCCGCACGCCGATTGCGGCGATTTCGTCATCATCATCAACGCCGAGAAGGCCGTCCTCACCGGCAAGAAGCTGGAGCAGAAGTACTACCGCACTCACTCCGGCTACCCCGGCGGCCTGCATGAGACCAAGTACCGCCTGCTGATGCAGGACAAGCCCGAGCTGGCCATGAAGTTGGCCATCCGCGGCATGATGCCCCGCAACATCATCACCAAGGACTCCCTGAGCCGCTTGAAGATCTACCGCGGCGCTGAGCATGTGCACGCTGCTCAGAAGCCCGAGTCCTGGACCCAGGAATAAGGAGGAATTTCGAACATGTATAAGAGCAAAAAGCCTTACCACTATGGTACTGGCCGCCGGAAGTCCTCCGTGGCCCGCGTCCACCTCTTCCCCAACGGCACCGGCGCCATCACCATCAACGGCCGCGACATTGACGACTACTTCGGCCTCGATACCCTGAAGCTGCTGGTCCGTCAGCCCCTGGTCACCACAGAGAATGTGGGCAAGGTGGACGTGGTCGCCACCGTCACCGGCGGCGGCGTGACCGGACAGGCCGGCGCCATCCGCCACGGCATCGCCCGCGCCCTGCTGCAGATGAATGAGGAGTACCGTCCCGCTCTGAAGAGCGCCGGTTTCCTGACCCGCGATCCTCGTATGAAGGAGCGCAAGAAGTACGGCCTCAA